>Ga0207696_1000571_pt1 | contig 29034 bp, 29 predicted proteins | sample KBSS54metaG_FD_184403 | JGI IMG/M metagenome (GOLD analysis project Ga0207696, IMG submission 184403) | Switchgrass rhizosphere microbial communities from Kellogg Biological Station, Michigan, USA - KBS S5-4 metaG (SPAdes) (version 2) | ecosystem: Host-associated > Plants > Roots > Rhizosphere >...
CACCCCACCCTGTGCGGCCACCGGCGCACTGTGGGAATCACCCCACCTTGTGCGGCCACCGGCGCACTGTGGGAATCACCCCACCCTGTGCGGCCACCGGCACACTGTGGGAATCACCCCACCTTGTGCGGCCACCGGCGCACTGTGGGAATCACCCCACCTTGTGCGGCCACCGGCGCACTGTGGGAATCACCCCACCTTGTGCGGCCACCGGCGCACTGTGGGAATCACCCCACCCTGTGCGGCCACCGGCGCACTGTGGGAATCGCCCCACCCTGTGCGGCCACCGGCGCACTGTGGGAATCCCCCCACCTTGTGCGGCCATCAGCGCACTGTGGGAATCACCCCACCTTGTGCGGTCATCGGCATACCGTGGGAATCGTCCCATCTTATTAAAGACATAAGTTAGCTAAATGTAGGAAATGATTAGATGTGTAAAGGTGATAGGGTAATTTTGCCTTGGAAAATGCCCCACTTTTGGTGTGAGTTAGGAGATGGGGAGATAGGAAACTTGTGTTCGACTCTACCAGAGCCGAACCTACCATCTGGCCGCACTAGCGGCCTTTTGACTGATGGTTAGATTGAGATCTTGGATTAAACAGGGTTTTTCTGGTCAAGGATGTTAAACACAAATTTGCCAGACTCTTCAATTTTATAATTCGCCCTAAGTGGGGTTTTCTCATTGATTTGTTTGATCGCAGGATCAAGAAAAGAACGTTTCAATTCAGCTACATTTTTTTTCTGTGAGTCTGGAAGAAGGAATCTATCATTGAGCCATTCGTGGGTTGTTACCCATATTCCAGATGATTTGAATTGCGCTAAACTTTCATACAGTCTGATAGTTCGTGGATTACGCAAACTACCGCAATCTTTAAGAGAGTATGTGGTGAACTGACTAGTAAGCCCGTAAATGTAGGGTAGCAATTTATAATTAAATTCTATTTCCCAGATCCCTCTGGCTGAGCGGCTCCCAGCTTCGGTAAGCCACGGACGCGCAACACAATCATAACGCCCTTCTTTCGGATAGAAGATCACCGAAGAACGGCTAAGTTCAAACACGCCTTCTTTAGCATCTTTAATTGCTTGATTTCTGCTAACTGCAAAAATATTCATGTAATCTGCTACAGCGACCTTGAAAACTGACTCCCCTAATGGACCTTCATCATCGGCCTGGTCATCCGGAGCGTTTGTAAAGTAGGTCTGCATGAGGCATAACCAAAGGATACGTTTCGCTTTTAAAGAGAGATGATAAGCAGCTTCGGTAAGCTCATTTGCCTGCTTAATATTGATCTTTTTATTCTTAAACTTATCCATTAGTTAGTACCCTATGGGGAAATTATTAGTCCCCACACTACCAGAAAGTAAACTCGAGTAAACAAATTATTTTAATTTTTTAAGGTGGGGTGATTCCCATAGTAAGGTGGGGTAATTCCCATAGTAAGGTGGGGTAATTCCCATAGTAAGGTGGGATGATTTCCATAGTAAGGTGGGGTAATTCCCAGAGAAAACACATTTTTCTTCATGTTTATCAATAAATTGAAAGGTGCTAAAAGGTTTTAAAAGGTCTTAAAAAGCTAAAAAAGTATTTAAAAATAACCCTGTGGATATGTGCAAATCTAACTTACCAGCGCCGCGTTGCGGCTCGGTCAACTCTTTATAGCCCTAAAAGCAAGTTTTAGGGCTATAAAGAGTTTGCTATAGTCAGCTTATGGTTTCGGCTCCTTCGCTGACCCATATAAGGCCCGCTCTGCTGCCGCATCGGGCCTTACCCTTCAGCTAATCACTAAATCTGATAAAACAATCTGTGTACTAGGTTGACTTTAAGTCCATTTCAAGTAAAATATGGTGATTAGTCTTTTCATCTAAGCAGGTATTTTTAATGAACGAAACGCGCCGGCTGACACAAGAAGATTGGGATCGCCTTTTGCCAGCGATGCAGTCCCTTAGCAATAACACGACCAACATCGGCCATGCTGTTCTTGTTGAAGGCGAAGAACGTAGTGCAGTTGCGGAGAGATTGAAGATCACCAAACAGGCCGTTTCAAATACGATACGCCGCATTTGGGCAATCTATGAATCGACGTCTATGCAAGGCGAAAACGGCGAGATACTACGCCTGGTGAATGTCTGGATTCCAGAGGCTATGGCACAAACAGTATTAGAAGAAGCAGCCAAGTACAGCGTCAATAAAAAATAGTGGATCGTTCCACAATTGAGGTAAACGTACTTTTTGAAAAAGTTTCATCAGGTACGTTCATCATCACTTTTCAACCAGGGTGAATTCAGCTTTCTTGCAATCAGCCCCTCCGCAAAATACGACTATCTCAGGCTTCCCCCACACATTAGTTTTGCACACAGGGCAACGGTATTTGCATCGGTTGGACTTGTTTACTGGTTCTTTTGGCGGGGGGGTTACAAATTTAAGAGCGTCCGCGATCTCGTCATCAAGTTCCGGTTCTCCATCCTCAAGGTCTTCTACGTCATACGGCGATTCGTCATCGATAAAACCTTTACCGTCAGGAGAGATTGGTTTCTTCGCTTTAGGTTGGTAAGGAGGGAAACGGTCCATCCAGGAAAGCGTAAATTCCAAATCCGTCAACTCGTCACATGCATTGTCGAAAGGGCCACCTACGACAATGTAATGGGACATATGTTGACCCCGACGCGCCCCCCCAGGTTCTCCAGTATCAGAAGGCATAAGTCCTATTTTCTCCATCAAGTTCGCCCACTCTAAGTTGTGGTATCCCCTACGACCAGGTTTGCCAAAGTAGGTCTGTTGAAGATGGACCATTTCATGCACCAACGTGGAGAGTGAATCTTTGATGGTCCTGATACTGAAATAAGACGGATTCATGGCGATTTCATCAATCTGAGTGCCACTGTCGCGATCAACAAAACGTTTAGGTGAGTGATAACCAAGCGTACGCTTTTCGCGTTGTAACGTTATTAGGCAGCTTGGAAGTTCACCGGCAAAAAGTTTGGCATTAAAAAAATCATACGCCCGTAGGAGTTCGTTATATGCCTCATGAGTGGGCAGTCGCTGTAGTGTATTATCGCTCATTGTCGTACCTAAAGTGTTTTGTGCAATACACTGATAATAACGCGGAATAGCACCTAGTTGAAGTAATGAGAAAGCGATAAGCCCATGAAATTAAGAGAGCCATAAATAAGGCTAAATGAGAGTAAACATAAGTAAACATTTTGTTTTTTGGTGTTGACTTGCTGCGATTAATCAGCGATCATTAAATCTCTGGACAGCAACTGTTGCCAGACAAAATCCGAATAATTTCGGAAACCTATTGCCGGTATCGGCACCCATTGAGGAATAATCATGCAATCAGAAAACATGTCAATCCGATATATCACTGATAACGCTCGTACTAGATTTTACACTACGGTCTTTGCAGAGGCTTTTATGGCCGCTGGCAGCTACGTTGAGAACTACATCCTGAATTATGCTGGGCGGTATTCTGAGGGCGAGTGGCGGTACGTGAGCGTGTCTAATGGCGCATTCTATATGGAAACTCCTGCCCCTCTTTATTTACGCCTCCCTAACTATTTTGAAGGTGAAGTCAGCGCAAAGGAAGCCGGTATCATTATTTCGCTCTCGGCGTTTAGCCACTTCTGCATTGTTGCGTTCGAGGAAAGTCTCTCGTCTCTAAATAATATTATGGCCGCACGCTATCACAAGCTCCGCGACTATGTGTTTACCTTGGACAGCGATAGCCAGGCACGAATTTTCAGCGCCCTACTCACAACTACCGTAGACAGTGAGGTTCGATATGATTTCTGGTAAATTAAGCCCATCAACATCGCCTGCCATCAGGGACCATTTCCCCGCTGGTATTTTGGGCGAGAATGTCATGGGACTGGAAATGATCAATATTTTGGAAGACGACTTAACGAACTATGGTGAAAAAGTCTTTCACCATACTCGCAAGCAAGGTAATCATCGCTGGGATACCACAGTACGCGTAAATCATGCAGGTTGTTTTACGGCGATCTATAGACGGTCGTATAGCAAAAAAGTAGACGGGACGAAGAAATCTTTTATCCAGGCTGAAACACTGGTTAAAGGGGCAAATGCAGCCGAGTTTTTGAATGCTGAATTCCCCAACTTTCCTGACACGGTGATCTTAAAGGAATCAGAGTTCTTTAAGTCGCTCATGAACTAGATCTGCCCGAAATTTGTATGAGGAGGAATCTTCAATGTTGTTTATAAAGTTCGTATTGAAGTGGTTTACTGAATTTGGCCACCTGAACAGAGGTGATATGCTCACCTCAGAACAACACAGGTGCTCCAATGAAAAGAAGAAATTTTAGTCCTGAATTCAAACGCGAATCCGCTCAGTTGGTTGTCGATCAAAACTACACTGTCTCTGATGCCGCTAAGGCTATGGATGTCGGTCTTTCCACGATGACGAAATGGGTCAAGCAACTGCGTGAAGAACGTCAGGGCAAAACACCAAAAGCCTCTCCGATAACACCGGAACAAATCGAAATACGTGAGCTGAAGAAAAAGCTCCAACGTATTGAAATGGAAAACGATATTCTAAAAAAGGCTACCGCGCTCTTGATGTCAGACTCCCTGAACAGTTCTCGTTAATCGGGAAACTCAGGGCGCGTTATCCAGTGGCCTCTCTCTGCCACGTGTTCGGGGTTCACCGCAGCAGCTACAAATACTGGCAAAACCGTCCTGAAAAACCAGACGGCAGGCGGGCTGTATTACGAAGCCAGGTGCTGGAGTTACCACCAAACGAATCGGAAAACCGATACTGGAAAAACTTTAAAGTGGTGGCCAGTTTTTGTTGACCACTTCACCCTGCCGGTGATGGCTTTTGTGTTTTACATGGATTGTGCAGGCCGTCAGGTCGTTGGAGTTTCGAAGATGCCGCCCCGTAAGCTCCCCTGCGGGCCGCTAACGCGCAGTACGGCAAAGCCCGACCTACGGTCGCACTTTGCCCACTGCGTCCCAGGGAGGGCTTTTGAAACGCGGTGCGCGGGGTGAGTCAGCTAGGCTTAGCAGGGCGAGGGTCCGGCGCGGGGGCTGCGTGATGCTCGGCAGTTCCGGCGATTGACGAGCAGGAGAATATGGCCGTTCGGCGCGGTCGCCTTCCATGCCCCAAGGGGCATAAACGCATAAAACAGACTGTTTACCAGGTTGACTTTTGGTGAAGAAACAAGGATAATACTTCTATCGGCAGGCAATCCCGCCGCCGATGAAATTGCCGGTTTCGGCGATATTTAGGAGCTTTTCATGACCACAAAACACACCTCAAATACAACCCCCCTTGATTTAGAGTCTCCCCTTTATAGCGAAGGCCAAGGCGTGATCCCTTCCGTGGCGATTGACCGTGTGATCACATTGCGCAATGAAGGCGTCAAAACCTACATGGAAGGGCTGGAAATGCTGGTACAGGCTCGTAGCTTGTTATCGCAAGCAGCAGGCTCAGATAAGCTGTACGGGTTTGATAAAATTGCCGCCGATGCCACGCGCTGGGAAGATAAGCCAGAACGTGCTGAAAAGGCCATTTCTAAACTGGTTGATGGGAAAATCTGGGATCGGTTAATGAGGGATACTGGCATGTATACGCTAATGAGTAACAAGCAACGGGATGCATTTAGCGATCAAATTAATGGAAAAGACATGCCAGAAATTACCTTAGACAATGTGCTCGCAACGTTTAAGGCACTTCATGCAGGCAAAGTTACGACCTTTGAAGACGGCATTATTGACGTGTTCCGTGCACTTTCATGGGATTACAAAACTAACTGCCCGTGTAAATTGGGCAAGAAAATTATCGTCTCAGGTTTTCTACAAACATGGCGTAATAGTGGCCCTAGCTTTGGTATAGAGGGGCAGACCAAACTTGATGACCTCGCCCGACCGTTCTACCTTTTGGAACAGAAAAATGTCCCAGATCACCGTATCTCAGAAGGGCAAACCTTTAGCGACTTTTTCAGAAAACAAGGCTGTGGTGAGCTATATGAAGGCGAGTATTTTACTGTACGTGCCTACCTGAGAGGTACGGCTCATATCACTTTTAAAAACATAGAGTTAGTGGAAAAGATAAACGATATCGTTGCCCGTAGATTCCCTAATATGCTGCCTCCTCGCGTGTAATTCTTGCCACCTATACACGGGGTAACATTGCCCCGTGTTATCAAAATCCTATCACCTTGCAAGTAAAACCCAAGTAAACACTTTGTTTACTTGGGTTGACTTCCGGCATAAAAACACGGATAATTCTTACATCGGCAGACAATACCGTCGCTGATGCACATTGCCGGTTTCGGCGAGTTATATTAGGAGTTTTCATGTCATTTACTACCATTATTAATTCCCGTATTGGCGAAGCTAAAGGGCATCTACGTGTCTGGTTGGAAGGCGGTAAGCTGATGCGCTGTGGCTATCAGCCCGATGATAAGTACAGCATCGATATTACTGGCGATAAAGTTGTCCTTAGCCGCTGCGCCACGGGTAGCTATGCTGTGAGTCGTCGAAACAAAGCGGGAAAAGTGTACCCGCTCATTGAAGTGACCAGCTCACGCTGTGCGGAATTGTCCCGTATTTTCTCTCCGGAGCAGCTGATCAGGGTGGTTGTCACTGCTGACAAAATCGTGATCTCAAAACATCATCTAGATACCCAAACGCAGGAGCGAGAAAGCCGGTTGCTGTCGAAGCTGGCGAGCAATATGCCGTTAGATACCTGTTCCCTTTTCTACGGTTTCGGTATGCTCGACCGCGCCGCGCACGACGGGTTAGCATCCGTTGGTGTGCGTTCCCGCTTGAGCGTAATTGTTGAACGTGAGGCAAAGTATCTCGATCCGGCAGTGGAAACGCACGGCGATATGTTCAGCGGCACGTCATACCTGATTGAGTCTCCTATTCAATTTGCTCGCATCACTGACAAGATGCCGGTTGAATTACTGATTGCCGGTATTCCTTGCACGGGGGCCAGCAAAGCGGGCAAGGCAAAAAATAAGAATAAGACCGCTGAGGAACACGCCGATGCCGGCGCAATGTTTTACTACACCCTGCGGTGCATTGAGTTGATGAATCCTGCGCTGATTAGTCTTGAGAACGTATGCGAATACGCCAACACTGAAAGCATGGCCGTGATCCGCTTCGTACTGGAAAATATGGGGTATGACCTTGTTGAGCTGACTTTGTCTGGTAATGACTACGGCAGTATTGAGGATAGAAAGCGCCTGTGTGTTTTCGCCGTATCAGCTAACCTCGATTTTAATCTATTCCCGATCACCGATGTGTTAGCCGCGGCGACCAGCAAAAGCAACACAATGCAGACGCTCGGCGACGTACTGGATAACGTGCCATTGGATGCCAGCGCGTGGAAATCCTACGATTATCTTGCCGAAAAAGAGATCAGAGACATGGAAGCCGGTAAAGGGTTTCGCCGCCAGCTGCTTGATGGGACAGAGTCAAAATGTGGCACCATAGGACGCCATTATAACAAAGGCCGCTCAACCGAGCCGTTCATTCAGCACCCGACAGACGCCACAAAATCCCGCCTACTGTCGGTCAAGGAGCATGCCCGCGTCAAAGGCTACCCCGTAGACAAGCTTAATGCTGATATGTCTGTTACGACCGCGCATGAGGCGTTAGGGCAAGGGATTATCTATCCCGCATTTAATGCCGCGTTCTCCGCGCTAGGTAGATTCCTGAATGCTCTCATTGGCCGCAAGTCCGCTACGTTGGCCGCATAGTATTTCCATGCCCTCAGATCTCTGGGGGCATAGCAATGCCGGTAAAATCAGCTTTTAAACTCAATAAACTATTTGTTTACCAAGATTGACTTTGGTCGCGTTTTTGACGATAATACTTACATCGGCTGGCAACCATTGCCCCGAGAATATTGCCGGTTTCGGCGCACATTTGGAGGATGCTTTATGCCAATCACCCTGCGTAGCTCAAATAATTCTGCTCTTGAAGTGTTTAAGGTCACAGACAGCTATTTTTTGCTGAAAGACCCAATTAGTGGCGAAATCTTTGAGTTGTATCACCATTTACTGACCCAACGACAAGACGAACGTTACGTTATGGATATAGGCCTAGAACCGGCCTGTTGGTTTGGTAAATTTTCATTTGTGGTAATGGAAAAAGCATGGTTACAAGCGATCGAGGAAAAAGAATTTTATCTCGTAGAGTTTGAGGAACGTGTAGGTTCGAAAACTTTTGCCACGCAGGCTTTATGTTGCGCGGATAGCTGGGATGCTGCCTGCCAAGCCGTAGATTTCGCCATGCCTACATTACGCGGTGATGGTATCTATAACGAAGAATTCGACGAGTGGCGCTATGGTGGCGTTTCCATATCCGTTGATAGAGTAACCTGTACAGACAAACAAACTGCCATTGCTGCGATCCGCGCCCGTATCGCTACGCTCATGCTTTGGGTTTAATCACCTGCATGTGAACAAGAGGGGTTGCGCCCTCTTTTTCACATGCAGGTATCCAGGTTCTCGCCACAGTCATTCGTAAAGTCACCACGAGATAAAACTAAATTCTTATTGGCAGTCTTTATTGCGATGACCACATACTTTTTCCCCTAAGAAAAAAGGACTATTAACCTGGACGTTGCCCCTTCGGGGCCGTTCTGTCGTGCTGCGCATCGAGCCGCTATACGTCTCGCCCCTGCGGGCGACTGCCACTAACGCCTCCGTGCGATGCACTCCGCGCTCCGCTTGGCACAGTCCCTGCCCGAGATGGCTTTTGTGTTTTACATGGATTGTGCAGGCCGTCAGGTCGTTGGGCGTGTGGTGACATCGCCCCGTAAGCGCCCCTGCGGGCCGCTAACGCGCAGTACGGCAAAGCCCGCCCTGCGGTCGCACTTTCCCCACTGCGTCCCAGGGAGGGCTTTTTAAACGCGGTGTGCGGGGTGAGTCAGCTAGGCTTAGCAGGGCGAGGGTCCGGCGCGGGGGCTGCGTGATGCTCGGCAGTTCCGGCGATTGACGAGCAGGAGAATATGGCCGTTCGGCGCGGTCGCCTTCCATGCCCCAAGGGGCATAAACACATAAAACAAACTGTTTACTAGGTTGACTTTTGGTGAGGAAACAAGGATAATACTTCTATCGGCAGGCAATCCCGCCGCCGATGAAATTGCCGGTTTCGGCATCTTATCAGGAGTCAAAATATGCATTCATATCTTTTCGTTTTAATCCCTATTTCCCTGCTCTTTAGCGCCGCTGCGTTAGCATTGCCGTGGTTGATGGTACGTCAGGGCTACCGCGAAATTGTGCAGGTATGCTGTGCCTGCACGACGTTGTTGGGCGCGTGCGCGGCCACGGGAATTTTCACTGCCAACGACAACGCGCCAATGGCGTTTTTATACGGCAGCGGTTCTCTGCTTTCCTTCTTGTACGCGCTAGATTGTGCCGCCCCGCTTTACATGACACGCAAAAATAAACGTAAGGTCTAGACGCATTGGCGGGGTTTGCCCCGCCAATCCGCAAGCCACTGAGTGCTAGACATAACCACAACAAACACAATGTACTTGGCCCTTTTTTCGTTTAAGCAGCTTTCTCTTTCTGATACCCCGAGTTATCAGTCTCTTCGGGGATATCCGGAGCAGCAAAAGCAAACCCCACATCGCGTTGCCCCTGCGGGGCCGTTCTGTCGTGCTACGCATCGAGCCGCTGCGCGTCTCGCCCCTGCGGGCGACGGCCACTAACGCCTCCGTGCGATGCACTCCGCGCTCCGCTTGGCAAAAGCGGAACCGTGCCGCCTAGGCGATCCAGCTCGTATCCGAACACGCCCCCACGCCGCCCGTTTCGTTGGTGAGGTGTCGCTTTCGCCAATGTCCGCATTGAAAACATGCGCGGTCGAGAGTCAATAGACGCTACGCTTCTGCTATTGACTCCCGCCCTTGTGCGCACGTTTGCATTGCAGACGTCGAAAACGACACCCCACCAACTACTCTAAGGTGCAACATGACCTCGCTCCTCCTCCAGAACCTCCCTCAAATCCTCTCGTCCGCTGCTGCACTAATTACCGCCATTACCGCATTAATCAAAGCCCTGCGCGATAAGTAATCGCGCCTGGGGCGGCTGCGCCGCCCCAGCTCATCGCTGAAACCCAAGAGCGGGTATGTCTACCTTGAAAACATGTGTGACCGGTATTGCCTATGCCAGGCAACAAAGAAAGGCTTTTGCGTTTCCCCTGCGGGGCCGTTCTGTCGTGCTACGCATCGAGCCGCTACGCGTCTCGCCCCTTTGGGCGACGGGCACTAACGTCTCCGTGCTTTGCACTCCGCGCTCCGCTTGGCGCCACACCCTGCGCCGGACTTGCCCAACCGCTACGCGGTCGCCCCGCCCCTTCGGGGTGGCTTCGCCATCCTTTGCCCGCATCCAGTGGAGGTATATGTGTTTTGCATGGATTGTGCAGCTTGTCAGGTTATTGGAGTTTCGAAGATGCCGCCCCGTAAGCGCCCCTGCGGGCCGCTAACGCGCAGTACGGCAAAGCCCGACCTGCGGTCGCACTTTGCCCACTGCGTCCCAGGGAGGACTTTTGAAACCCGGTGCGTGGAGTGAGTCAGCTAGGCTTAGCAGGGCGAGGGTCCGGCGCGGGGCTGCGTGATGCTCGGCAGTTCCGGCGATTGACGGGCAGGAGAATATGACCGTTTGGCGCGGTCGCCTTCCATGCCCCAAGGGGCATAAACACATAAAACAAACTGTTTACCAAGCTGACTTTTGGTGAAGAAACAAGGATAATACTTCTATCGGCAGGCAATCCCGCCGCCGATGAAATTGCCGGTTTCGGCGAGAATTTAGGAGTTTTTATGACATCTTATACCCGTCCTTCAATCTATGTAGGCACCTACCACAAGTACAACTGCGGCAGCATTTATGGCGCGTGGATCGACGTACTGGACTATGACGATAAGGCTGAGTTTTACGCCCATTGTTCAACCCTTCACGCAGATGAAGTCGATCCTGAGCTGATGTTTCAAGATTGGGAGGGATTCCCATCGGGTAATTCATCCGTGACAGTCACGGTATCAGCTGTTTCAAAATACGATGATTATCGCATTGAGATCCGCCACGCCGACACGCAGCAATTGATTTGGCGTGCATGGGATTTTGAAAAAGATTTTTTGACTGACTTACAGTGTGAACTTGCCAACTACTCACGTGAATAACAAAAAAACAACTGAAACAGATTGTTTACTGTGGTTGACTTTTTTTGCGAAATAACCGATAATATTTACATCGGCAGGCAATACGGCCACCGAGAAAATTGCCGGTATCGGCATTCAGTAGAGGAAATTCACATGAGCAAAGCAACTACCCCGTCCCAGCTAAAAACCGAAATGAATGGCAACAAAGATTACCTGCTACAGCAATGCCTTGTCGCTTTAAACCAGATCCCGAATAAAAAACTGGAAGGAGAATTTTCGTCTACCTACGAACTGGCTGCCAAGGTTAAAGAGCTGCTGCAACTGACCAAATAAAATAAAAGGGGCTGGCGCGACCAGCCCCTTTTTCGGAGGGCTTTTAATGTCGATACGCTTACCAGATATCGAAAAAATGCGCGGCACTCTAGAAGAGTGGCAAGAACAAATTAATAACGACCGCCAGCGATACGGGCTTCCGTTGCTGAGTCCCGAGCAGGTGATGTGTTATGTGGTGGAAATGGTAGATAGACAGATTCCCTGTTTTATCGCCGGCACACTTGTTCAAAAATAAAACCCCGCCTGGCTCAGCCAGGCGGGGTTCTGTCGCTGTTGCAGTACAGAGTTGCTCCGGAAAGCTGTGCATTGCTACTGATTTTATGCAAAATGAGGCATAGGTCTACAGAGTGTCATACCGTTTGTCAGACTGAGAAAGTAGAGGGTTTTAAGATGTTTTCCACGAACAAAAGAAAGAAAAAAGCAACGCAGAAAAACTAATGGTAATCGTGGGATTGTTCATCAGCGCCGTGTTTTGGATCTATTGCTGCGTCAATTGGCTCGCGACCGTGAACCCTGAATTACTCAAGCACACCTCGCTACTCAATAATAATTATGCAAACGCGTCGCTGTGTTTTTTGCTGGGCGCAGTGAGCCTGTATTTGTTAGTCAAAGATGTGAAAAGGTTTATCAATCGGAAACCGTGATCACCCGTTTGACCAAGTGAGAAAGAAAATGAAAACGCCAGGTTCTACCTGGCGTTTTTGTTCCCCACTACCGCCCTATAGTTGGTGTTTCCTCAATGGGCCCTTTTCTGTCAAGTCTCATCGAATTTGTTCCCGATGTTTTCCTCGAAACCGCGTATACCCAGCTGTTAAAGTAGTGCGGAGCGGAGCATCATACTTCGATTCGTTTAAGCTACCCTGCTTGTGTCTCCTAGTTTTGCTCCGCTCAGTCCCTAAAGATTCAGCTGGTTAGCCCCGACACGGAGCCAGCAATCGAGAGATTGCTCCTGAAATTCACCGCCACATCCACCGTGCATTTTTTCTTTTCCGCATTTCTTGCATGCCCCAAGCTGCACTTTATCGGCTTGCCAGCTTTGCCAGTTTCGGATCAGCAACAGCTGAAAAAATTCATTAGGCGAATACGGTTCGCGACCCATTCGGCGAACCTGCTTGAGTTCTTCCAGCATAGAGGCTTCTTCGTGAGTTAACGTTACCGTGACTGTCACGCCTTCGGTTTTAAGTCTGGCGCGGCGTCGGGCTTGACGAACGCGAGCCTGCTCTTTGATATGTGATTTTTGGTCCATATTATTCACCGTGACTGTTACGCAGGCACCAAGGGCGTCACCCCTAGCGGGGTCGCTACGTTGTGCTGCACATCGAGCCGCTACGCGTCTCGCCCCTTTGGGCTGCCATCGCTGACGCTATATGCGGATATAAAAATGGCCGGAATCATCCGGCCAGGGGGGGAATTATTTGAGGTACATAATCGTGATTACAGCTCCAATGGCTGCGCCTACGAGTGAGCTACCAGCTGACATGATTAGCAGTTGACGGTTCTGTGCATCAGCGGCCAAGCGCTGTGCTTTTTGGAACTTAATGAGAAACTCTTCGCGTAACTTTATATCGTCTTTTTGAGATGCAATATAAGCCCGTTGAGCCTCAACTAATTTCACGCTGAGTGATTCTGCCGTCTCACTCAGCTGTTGGGTATTTATGTTCAGCTGCTCACCGACGCCAGAAAGATGGTCAGTCATTTCTTTCTGTGTATCGTTGATCTCCTTCGCGTCACCCAGGAACCAGTCAACCATTACTTTAAATACATCAGACTGGCTTTTCATATTATGCCCCGATCAAAGCTTTATAAGCGTTATCCAAATTCTTTTGGACCAAAACAGCCAATTTCATATTGGTATATTTGTGTGCCAGCTCACGACGTTTCTCTTTATCAGTTTCGACTTTAGCCGCTGCTTTAAATGCCTCGGCATTTTCGCTTTCTTTTAATAACTCGCTAAACGATATTCTTTCGTCGGCGAGGTATTCATAAACCGCGCTGTCATTAATGGCATAATCTTTTTTGAAGTGACCAATTTTCTCTTGGATGGAAAATGATTCTAGCACCGAGTATTGAGATTCAAACGATTCCGCAGTGTTATAGCGATTTGGTACAAAGAAAATTTTCTTTTTATCAACTCCGGCTTTCACTAAGGTGAGCGCCGTTTTAATCGCTTCTTCTTGCGTTCTCACTTCTGGACAAACAGGGATAATATAACGGTCAAATTCGTTAGCACCTTGATCGTATTTACCCATTGCCGCAAAAAAGGCTTCAACGTTGGACACACCCACATCGACAATAGCATTATCTTCGAATACGATTTCTTCTAATAACTCTGAGAATTGACGACCTGCAAAAGTCACGACATTCGTCAGACCTAAATCAACCGCTGAACGGTTAATGGATTCCACCGAATAAAAAGGGGTGTCGCTCATGCGAGGAGCAAGTACATAAGAAGAAAGTAACGTTTTTCCTACACCACCCATAAAGCTAATTACTGCAATTTTCATATATATCTCCTTTGTTAACGGCGCTTCTTATATTTGCGCACATCAATATCATTCATCGTTTTCTGTAACCAGTCGGCATCCATTTGTTCTTTTGGCGTGCCGTCTGCATTGGTACTTTTGTTTTCTTCATCTTGTGTTTTGTGCAATACACTATCGCGCTCACCCTCCTTCTGCTCTGCCTCTTGGTTTTGTGTATTGTGCAATACACTTCCTTCTAGCTGAGCTGATGTATTGTCCAATATTTTCCTATTTTGATTACCAGGTGTATTGTGCAATACATTTCCGTTTTCTAAACTTTTCCTGAAACGGTATAGCGATTTGTCAAAGCTGCTTAGGGTGATTTGTATCCCATAGCGCTCTATCAAAATTTCCACTATTTCTTCACGACCGATCCCGTTTTCTTGCCATCGTTCAATTTCAGCAAAAGACGTTTTCACTACTGCCATCACCGTTCTAGGACCAAGATTTCTTTCTTTCATGGTGAATATCCTGTTTTGTCCTAACTGAGTCTTAATTTAGTCCTATAATTGTCCTATGTCAACCAATAGGTAAATATAATTGTCCTATTTAAGTCTCAAAAATGTCTTAAATTTGTCTTAACTTAATCTATTGATTGTCTTAACTGTGTCCTATATATGTCCTATTGGCTTCAAAAATCATTCATGCAAGCATGAATGATGGAATTTTGAACGCTTTTCTTCGAGATCTGTCCTTAACCTGCGGTGATTGGCCCACCAAACTGAGTGTTTTTCATCCCTTAACCTGCTATACACCCAACGCAGTGGCGAAAATCGCCACTAAGATAATGATTTATATAGGATAAATATAAAAATAATGAAAATTCAGTTTAACCATAAGTTAAACTGAATATTATTATGTATATGATATATATAATAATAAATAATTATTTTGGTTTAACTTGTGGTTAAACCTATCTCCGCGGGGTAGGATATGCGTCAAAGCTGAAATTTTTTCGTTAAATTAGGGAGCGGATATGCCGTTTGTTGGGTTCAAGTGTACGGATGAGGAAAAGGCGTTACTCCATCAGCTGAGTGACGGGAATGTCTCCGGCTATGTTAAAAGAAAGGTTTTCGGCTCCGAGGAAAGCCCAACTAGACACTTGGCTAAGATAGAACAAAAGCTGACTGAATTGTCCTGGCAACTTGATGCCAAAGAGAAGGATTTAGGTTCGCAAAATACAGCTGAGATAAGTGAACAGTTAGCTGAACTTGCAGTGATTTTCAAGAGCGCCACGTTCCCCCCACCTGGTCAAATGCGACTACATGAAGCTATGGCCGTCGAGACACTTTTGCTGCTCCGGTCGATGGCTACACCCGAAAAGATGAAAACGGCCATGCTTGAAACTCAGCGTATAGGTTATAAAGTTTTTGAAGCTAAGGAGAAATAAATGGACGAAAAAGAAAAAGGTCTAGCCTTTCTTGGTTGCTTCTTAGGACCTATGCCTTTCGTATGGTTTATTGTTGCTAAATTTACTTACGGCATCGATCAGACTAACGGTAAATATCTGTTACCTTACCTGATAAAACATACTTTCAGCCTTTGGCCTTTGTGGTCATCATTGATTTTCGCCGCCGTAGTCGGCATAGGGATATTTGCCGCAGTCATTATTTATGATAAGAATCGTGTCTATCGTGGTGAAAGGTTTAAGCGCGTTTTACGCGGAACGAAATTAGTTAGAGCATCAGAATTGAGCGAGAAAACACGCGAGAGGAATACTAAGCAACTGACTATTGCCTCTATTCCTGTACCAATTAAATTAGAAAATCTTCATTTTTCTATTGGTGGTACAACCGGTGCAGGTAAGACAACTGTTCTTAATGAAATAATCCATTCAAGCCTAGGTCGTAATGACAAGAGAATTATTCTTGATCCCAATGGTGGTTTTTTATCTAATTTCTACCGCCCAGGTGATAAGATTTTAAATCCCTATGACGCACGTACAGAAGGATGGAGTTTCTTCAATGAAATAAAGCAAGAGTATGACTTCATGCGCTTCTCAAAATCCATTATTCAGAAAAGCGATGATTCAGGTTCGGAGGAGTGGTTAGGATATGGCAGGCTTATTTTTAGAGTGGTTTCAAGTAAACTATTCCGTTCAAACATAAAACCTACTATGCGAGAAGTTTTCCACTATACAAATGAAGTGGAAGAAGAAGTGCTCAAAGAGTATGTCGCTGGAACCGATGCAGCAGGTTTGTTTACCGGTAATGACCGTGCAACTGCCAGTGCTCGTTTCGTACTGAGTGATAAATTGCCTGCGCATTTTGATATGCCAGATGGGGATTTCTCACTGCGTGAATGGTTGAATGACGGCAAGCCAGGTACTTTATTTATTACATGGCAAGAAGAAATGAAAGATGCATTACGACCGCTAATTTCGTGCTGGCTTGATTGTATTTTTTCTATCGTACTCGGCATGGGCCACCGAAAAGAATCGGAGGGCAGAATCATCGTGACTATCGATGAATTAGAGTCATTAGATAAATTACCGACACTCAGCGATGGGCTGACTAAAGGTCGAAAAAGCGGGCTGTGTGTCTTTGCTGGATACCAGTCTATTTCGCAGATCATCCACGTTTACGGCCAACAGGTTGCAGAAACCATTCTCTCAACAATGCGTACCAGTGTGGTGATGGCCGGTGGTCAGCTCGGCCAGACTACGCTTGAGCATCAGTCTAAAAGTTTGGGAGAGATTGAGGGCTACGTGCGTCGTAAAAACGAAGAACCAGGCAAGGCGGGTAAACACAATAATACCGTAATCACCGCAAGAGCTGTGACGACCACAGAAATTGCAGACCTACCGGATCTGAGCGGGTATTTGGCTTTTCCTGGTAAGCTGCCGGTTGCTAAGTTTAAAACAGATTTCGTTGAATATGTTCGAAAAACGCCTGTTCCTGGACTAGTTTTGAGGGATTGATATGCTCGAAATGACGACTATTTCGCGTCAGGATGTCTCACAGGTTGTGGGGTACTACTCAGATGCTAAAGACGACTATTACTCAAAAGACAGCAACTTTACAAGTTGGCAAGGCACAGGAGCCGAAGCCCTCGGCCTTGAAGGTGAGGTTCAGTCTGAACGCTTTCGCGAATTGTTAGTTGGCGAACTCGACCCTTTTACTAAGCTTAAACGATATTCGACTGACGCCTCGAAAGAGCGTATGGCTTACGACCTGACCTTTTCAGCCCCGAAGGGGGTGTCTATGCAGGCACTCATACACGGCGATAAGAGCATCATTGAGGCCCATGATAAAGCGGTAGCAGCTGCTATTCGCGAAGCTGAAAAATACGCACAAGCCCGTGAGACTAAAAAACAGGTCACGCGCACCGAGAACACTGGCAATCTTGTTGTTGCCACTTTTCGACATGAAACATCCCGCGCTCTCGATCCGGACCTTCATTCTCACGCACTCGTCATGAACATGACCAAAAGAGCCGATGGGGAATGGCGGGCGCTCAAGAACGACCAAATGATGCTTAATAAAATGCATCTTGGCGATATTTATAAAGAGACGCTAGCACTTGAGCTAACCAAGGCGGGCTACGAGATCCGCTATAACCATAAATCAAATACCTTTGACTTAGCACATTTCTCCGAAGAACAGGTTAAAGCCTTTTCCTCACGTTCGGCGCAGATTGAGGCAGAATTAGCGAAACAAGGCCTAACCCGAGAGACGGCCGATTCCAAGACGAAAAGCCAGATAGCCATGAACAGCCGGAATAAAAAAGAGGATGTATCTCGAGAAGAAATTCATAAAGGCTGGAAGGAGAAAGCGCGGGATCTGGGTATTGATTTTGACGACCGCAGCTGGAAAGGTCATGGCAAGGAGAAACATGATGGGCCGGATATTTCCCGAAACAGTGTCCCTGATTTTACCAGTCCAGAAGTGAAAGCAGACAAGGCGATCCGTTTTGCTGTGAAATCCCTATCCGAACGCGATGCCTCCTTTGAACAAAAAAAGCTGCTGGCGATCGCCAACAAGCAAGTTTTGGGACATGCCACACGGGAAGACGTGCTCAGTGCCTACAACCGAGCCGTCAAAAGTGGGGCAATTATAGAAGGTGAAGCACGCTATAAAAGCGCCCTGCAGAAAGACGGGAAACCGGTAACTCTTGACCAGCTCACACGCAAAGAGTGGGGGCAAGTTCTAAAAGAAAGCGGTCTCGCCGCGGATCGTGCAAAACAAAAGGTTAGCGACGGAATCAAGAGTGGTCGCCTCGAAAAAACCAGTCATCGGGTGACTACCGTTGAGGGGATTCGTCTGGAACGTGCAATCCTAGAAATAGAGGCTAGAGGCCGCAATACTCAAACGCCTATCGCAACAGTCGAGCAAATCCATCAGCAGCTGCAAGGTAAAACGCTCAAAGAAGAACAGATGCGATCTGTAACTGATATCGTCACAACCAAAGACCGCTTTGTCGCGGCGCACGGGTTCGCCGGTACGGGTAAAAGTTACATGACAATGTCGGCAAAAGAAGTGCTGGAAAGTCACGGCATGAACGTTAAAGCACTCGCGCCCTACGGTACGCAAAAGAAATCACTCGAAGATGAAGGGATGCCCGCGCAGACAGTGGCCGCGTTCTTGAAAGCTAAGGACAAAAAGCTTGATGATAAATCGGTCCTAGTGATCGATGAAGCCGGTGTTATACCCGCCAGGCAGATGAAGCAACTTATGGACGTGATCGAGAAGTCCGGAGCGAGAGCAGTATTTTTAGGTGATACCAGTCAGACAAAAGCGGTAGAAGCAGGTAAACCCTTTGAGCAAATGATCCAAGCTGGTATGCAAACCAGCTACATGAAGGATATTCAGCGACAAAAAAACGAGGTGCTACTCGAAGCCGTAAAATACGCGGCAGAAGGTAACACTAGGGACGCACTGAGAAATTTATCCACCGTGCATGAAGTCAAAGATCAAGGTACGCGTTTGGACGCCGTCGCTAACCGTTTTATGGCTTTGCCAGAGAAAGACCGCGATAACACTCTTATCATTTCCGGCACCAATGAATCACGAACAATCTTGAATAACTCCATCCGCGACCAGCTGGGCCTCAAAGGCCAAGGCGAAATGTTTACACTTTTTGAAAGGGTTGATAGCACGAAAGTAGAGCGGCTTGATAGCAAGCATTTTCAGGCAGGGCAAATTATCATTCCTGAAAAAGACTATAAAAACGGGCTACAGCGCGGCAACGCCTACACCATTCTAGACACTGGCCCAGGCAATAAGCTCACTGTTGCGGGGGCGGGCGGTGAGCAAATCGCCTTTAGCCCCCGCACGCACGCGGGATTATCTGTCTATGAAGCGAAGAAAACGGAGCTGGCCATTGGGGATAAAGTGATGGTGACCCGAAACAATAAAACCTTAGATGTGGCAAACGGTGACCGTTTCACTGTTTCGAGCGTGGTAGGTGGCAATCTGACACTTAAAAACGCACAGGGCAGGGAAATAAAAATGGACAACAAGGATGCTTCCTACCTCTCCTATGCGTATGCCACGACTGTTCATAAATCGCAGGGCTTGACCTGTGACAAGGTACTTTTCAACCTGGACACGCGGTCTTTGACCACGTCCAAAGACGTCTTTTATGTAGGCATTTCCCGCGCCCGCCATGACGTAGAAATTTTCACTGATAACAGAAAAGCATTAGACAGCAGCATTGCCAGGGAAAGCCCTAAAACCAAAGCCACAGAGATCGACCGCTTTCACGGCTTGGAAGAGCGCTATATCTCGCGAGGCAGGGAATATGAGCCGACGGACACAGAAAAGAGCAAACAAAATCATTACCAAAATCCAACTAGTTTTGAGGAACCAGGCATGAAAAACGACAAGCCGAACAAAGAGCATGATGTTGGTAGTGACCAAGCAAACAAGGCACTCCGCGCTGAATTTGATAATACGACTGTGATCCGTGGCGACAATCCGTATGCCGATTACGTGCAGCAGGCGCATCACAACGAGTATGAAGACCATCAATATGCACACGCAGAAATCTATGCAGAGTACGAGAAAAGTGCCGAGAGGCCTCAAGAGAAGTCGAAAGCAGACGACCACGGAGCTGAGAAACAGAAGGACAAAGGGGATTTCTCTCTCTGAAATCTGGCCGTAAACTCGCAGTCGGGGTTTTTGCGTGGTCTTTTTTGCTTTAGGACAGATAGCCAACAACGGATTTCAGAGTATTTTTGTTGTTCAATAAAATTGATGTCAGTGATAATTTTCAACGCGCTCCGGAAGGAACTTTTCACGCTGGCCAGCTGCGCCTCGCTTTTTAAAATTACTCTAAAACAGCAACTTATAAATTTCAATTTGCATTAACTGTTGGTCAGGATATTTGAATCTTTTATTGAACAAGAACTTTTGGTATCTAGCGTTAAGAAGAGTTATGCCAGATGAAACACAAGGAATTACAGTGATTGACAGATTGCTCAAATTTGAGTAATCTGATGTCAACAACACCCGCCACGCCTAGTCTCGTAAGAGATGCGCATTATGGCGGGTTTTTTTTTGCCTGATTTCTAGCTACGGAAAGTGAGCAATGGCACAGCAACCTAACAGACCCCGCGAATATAGAAAGCCAACAAAGACGATCACTGAGTTAACTGCAAAATTGAGATCGCGTGGCTTAACCATAGCCAATGAAGAGGCGGCAATAACAGCTTTAACATTTATTGGTTACTATCGTCTACGGGGCTATTTTGTTCCTTTCTATCAAATGACCAATGGTCAGCGGCCTCAGATTGCTGAGCCTAAAACATTTCATCCAGGTACAACACTGGAAGACATCATATCCCTGTATGAATTTGACAGAAAATTACGCCTGATTGTGCTCGAGCAAATACAGAAAGTAGAAATAGGACTCCGGACTTGCTTGTCAGAGCATATGAGTGCTGCTTACGGTTGTCACTGGTTTATGAATCTGACGGCGTTAAACAAAGAATATGATTATGATGGATTTTTCGGTCAGATAAACGCTGCAAAAGAAGTCTTTATCACACACTACCGCGAGAACTATGATCATCCTAAATATCCTCCCTCTTGGATGATTACCGAAACCTTGAGTTTCGGTGCTTGGTCCCGAGTCTATAAAGATCTCCTTCCTTACGATCAAAAAGAAGTTGCAAAAAAGTTCAACATTAGAAACGCTGAAGTTATGGCTTCATGGTTTCATACTTTAAGCCATTTCCGAAATTTAGCGGCTCACCATAACCGAATATGGAATCGGCGTTTTATGGTCTTTGCACCGATGAAGCTCCACGGCTTGGAACTCCACATGAGCAATGGGTCGACCTTGTACTCACGGTTGGTCGTATTGAAATACCTTTCTGACCAGGTGTCATGGTCGGATGGCTTAAAGATTCAGCTTAATCAACTTATGGAAGAAAGACCTAGTTGTGTTTCGTGGGAAAAGATGGGGTTTGTGCAGGACTGGGAAACTGACACATTGTGGACCCGCCAAGTCAGCCCACCTCCACAATTAGACCCAGGTGCTACTTCTCCCGAATAGCCAGGTTTCCACCTCTCTGAGGGAAATCCCCTAACGCGTCTCACGGCCCCCTCGCTTTTGCCTGGCCGGTGCTGCCGGTGAATGCTCTGGACTTGGCAGAACGATGGGTGAGCATGCTGGTTATGCCAGCTCGTAACCGACTGGCGGCCATGACCTATCGTGGTCCCATCCACATTTTTTGCAGCTTCTATTCCCTTCGAGCATAAAAAAACCTGCGTTTGCAGGTTTCTTCGAGTAACTAAATTTGGAATGAAACGGCAATCAGCGCAATACCTTCCCATATAATAAAAGGGATAGCTGATCTCCAAGTGAAACAATGCCGATATCAGTAGTCGATGATATTGCTTGAGAACTCATAGCGTTTGTCTCCGTGGCTCACGCATTAAATGTATGTACAATATACATACATTGTACATACAAAAAAGAAATACATTGTATGTACAACTTTATTTGTACTACATTTTCGCTGCCTGCAACAGCCACATGTCACGTTCGTGAGGCTCCAGACTTTCATAGACCGCGATGCAGGCCTTTAACACATCGGTTTTATTTTGGCCGGAGCGGATTGAATCATTTTCTAGAATATTCGTAAACGCACTGCCTAAACGATAGGTTGAAGGCTTTGATTCTGTTTTGGCTTTGCGGCCACCCTCGGCAATAAAACGAGCTTGCTCTAATGCGGGACGTGTTGCTGGCACCTTGTCTGCGATGTTTATATTCGGTTTTTTTAATGTCGTGCTCATGATATTGCCCTCTATCGAATACATTGTATGTACAGTGTAATACGATAAAATTGTATTTACAATGTACATAAAATTTTTGATTTTCCGCCCTGCTTATTTAGATCAGCCCGATTTCCTGTGCCATGAGTTCGAGCTGGGCCTTCGCTTTTGAGAGACTCGGCCCGCGCGCAACATCATGAACGCCCGCCCCCATGTTGCAGGCATTTTCAAACACGTCCAGCTCGGAAATACGCGAACGCAGCGGTTGTATCCAGATACTGTCACTGCGTAACTCGGCATCTAATTCAACCGCCGCTCTCACTTTGTTAGGCTTAACGCGGGTAAACAGCACCCACGGCGTTAAATCTGGATTGCCTTTTGCCTGTGCCTTTCGCACGGTTTCAGTCAACGACGTGAGCGTATCCTTCTCAAACATGGAAGAAGGTTTCACGAATGTGAGCAGGATATCTGCAACGGTGAGCGCACTGCGAAATGCCTCGCTGTCGTGACCGGCGCAGTCAACAATCAGCACATCGCATTGGGCTGCAAGCCGAAGGATCTGTTTAGCGATATTCCCGGAAGCCTCATAGATAGGGATCTCAGACAGCCCCTGGCTTTTGCGTCTTTCGCCCCAGTTTGTTAGGTCTGGGTTAATATCCGCTTTTAGGAAAATGACCTTTATTCCACGGTCATCCAGCATTACGCCTGTGTTGATTGCCGTTGTCGTTTTACCGACGCCACCTTTATCTGACCCGCAAAGCAGTATCTTACCCATGACAATTCCTTAACATGATCTTCGATTTTCGTACATACATCATATGTACAACGTATGTACGATAAGAGTTATCTGGTAAGACAAATGTAATACATCGTATGTACGATAGCAATACAAAAATGCAATACAATTGAAACACAAGGTACATACACTGTATTTCTTTTTTGTAGATACAGTGTATTACATTGGAAATACACCGTATTTCATATTTGTGGGTACAACGTATTACATTAGAAATACGGGTGAGCGGACGCCAGTCAGTCTTTAGACGTGGAGGGTAAGCGTTGCACCAGCGCAGCCGCCTGGTTGAGATCCATGCCGAACCGCACGCCGTACTGTCCGTTGATCTCTGCCTCGAGCGCCAGCGTGCGCAGATAGACCTGCGTGGATTTGTAGTCGCGGTGGCCGAGCAGGGCTTGCAGCGTGAGCGGCGCAATGCCGCAGTTGAGCAGGTGCATCGCGAAGCTGTGCCGAAACGTATGGGGCGTGATCGGCACCGAGAACGTATATCCCTGGCGCTCGCTCTCCGTGACAGCGTCACGCAGCCAGTGGCGGACGGTGTCGTCCGTCACTGTCCACAGCCGGTGCGTTCTGTTTTTATGAAACGTGGCGAGGTGGTCACGCAACCGCAGCACAAAGCTTTCATCCATCAGCGGTACGTCACGCACGGTGTCGGTCGGCGGGCGTCCGGCTTTGCCGCGCTGCTTGAGGTTCATCAGCCTGAGCTTGGGCCGCTCGGGCCAGCGCAGATCCAGGCGAATGTCGGCAGGCACCAGCCCCAGCGCCTCGTTAAGCCTCGCGCCGGTGTTCCACAGCGTATCAAAGAACATCCGCTGACGCAGATCGGAGAAGCCCACGGCGAGCAGCACGGTGATCTCCGGCTCGAGCAGATACTTAGGCTTATCGGCCTGCGCACTCGCCAGCTGGCGCACGGCAAGCGACATCGCGTAATCTGTACGCGGGGCAACCAGCCGGTCGGTAACGCTACGCAAATTCTGGGCGTTGGCGTGGGGGATTAGGTCCAATTTTTCACTCTCCGCACTCTGTATGATTCACTCGCTCTGGCCGTACCCTTTATCGTAGATATAGTTATCCTGGTAGGTCTTGCCACAGGCCTTACAGCGGTAGCGCTGTATCTTTCCTTTATTCTCTGTGCCGTTCTGCTGAGTCTCATTACTTGCGCATCTAGGGCAGGGCGGCGACGTTTTCGGGCGGGATATCTCACGAGTCCACTTCGTGATCGTTCTCCTAGGTACGTCGGTATACTCACTGATCCCGTCAATCCTGGTGCCTAGCCGATAAAGTGTCTTGACCTCGTCGGCCTTGCCTGGCTGGTATACAGGCGCGACGTAGTCGGTCAGAAAACTGCGGCGGCATTCGCGACAAGCGTATCTCTGCCGCTGGCCGTCGTGAGAGAAGCCGGACTTGTAAATTTTGGTCGCGCCGCATCGCGGGCAGAGAACGGACATACGGTGCCTTTATATGGTGTTAGCGCTATAAAAAGCTTATCGGAGAATGAAAAACGTGTCGCGCAGAAAAACCCTGCTAAAAAAAACTTCCTGTTCGGGGAAATTCCCCGTGCCGGAGTAAACCCGAACGGCCGGACAGGGCAGCACGAGAGTAACGCCCCCACGGCGGGTGATCGCGCCGCCCCGTCTGACACTACATATGGTAGCAAAACCCGCCGCCGGCGACACAACATATAGCGTTTGAGGGGCGTATTTGGCCCGATTTATTCGCCGCTCAATATTTCTGAACAAGTGATACGCCGGTCGGGCGCCCTGCAGGACGATTTCGGCGCCGGCCAGCTGCGGCGCCCAAAGTAAGATAAGAGGTAAAACAGCAGGTTACGATCGAGGCCGACATTGACGTCTCGGTCAAAAAAACTGAGGGGGCGGGGAAGGGCGGGGGATTCGGTAAACTACCTGTAAACCCGAACGGGGCCAGGTTACGTCGGTGACAAAGACAAAATGCCATGTCCAGGAGAAACCAATGTATGGCCGTTGGGTTCTTGCTAAACTCAATCCAGCACAGTTCATTTTCAATGTCAGGAATGCACCGACATTTATCTTAAGAAGAGGGGGAATAGATTGTTTTTAATATCGCATAAGATTGTTAAAAAAGTTGCTCTGGCAGGGCTAATCATGCTGGTGATATTAGGAATTACTGCCGCTGGGCTTGAAACGCTAGCGCTCATATATAATAATGATTTTTTTTCTATCCTTCGATTGTGTCTAAAAAATATAGCCATTGGTTCGATAACGGATTGGATATCTGCTGCGTGCAACATGGTCATGGCCTATTCCGCCTACAAAGCCTTCATTTTAGCCAAAGATTATTTTTCAGATTTTATTAAGAAAGATGGATACGAATTAATAAAAAAAATGCAACTCGAACTTATCCCTAAGTACAAAGAAAATTTAAATTTATCCTCCTTGAACCTTCTTGATATCGAAGTCCCTTCATATGTTGCAGGCGGGGTAGGGATTTTTCAGGACGAAGACGAGGTTAGTAATCTGCCTCAAATACTTGCTAGGGATTTAAAGGACTTAAAAAATAGACTTAAAGAAAGTTATCAATTAGAAAAGGAAATTAGAATCACCTTGGAAAAGATTAATATCTATGGATGGGAAATGTTGCCTCAGCCTAAAGAGCAATTAATTCAAGCCTTATCAATTGGTAATACACTTTTTATTAATGTTCATAATATTGTTATTTATTTATCTGAAATTCTTGAGCGTGATGCCCCAGACTTTGCACACAGATTAGATAAAGACTTTTTTGATCATTTTGACCCAGTCACTCCACAGTCCCCGCCTTGCTATCAAAATATTGATGTGTTGGTAGAGCGCGTAATCAAGATTCAAAGAAAACTAATTAACCATCAGGAAGATACCCTGTACACTCAGACCGTCACTGCGATCAGAAAATATTTCAGTAATGGTCGTCACTTAAAAAATTATTATCGCCATACCAATAATTGAGTCTGGCTTTCCGGATTGGAGAAATAGGGGGCTTCGGTAAACTGCCCTAAACCCGAATTTAATAAAAAGACACTGTCTTTTAACTTCAATTGAGTTAATTGCATTGTGATTTATTAGTTATTAATTAACTAATATTTATGTGATAAATTTTAGTAAGATAGCGAAATGTTACCCCTGGAAAGTCAAAAAATATTTTGCATAACATGCCAGAGGTAGGTCATACATCGATTGTCAACCGATTTCGGAATCAGGCCAAATTTTATTTGCAAATTTCATCAAAGTTGGATCTCGTATTTCATCTGTAACCCTACAGATTATAATCTGCCCGCCGATTTTTTGCTGAATTTTATTTCTTAAATTTTTTTCTACGATTTTTCCATGCATAAAATCACGAGGATTAGCATTAACATTAGAATTACACTCATCTGCAATTTTGCCTGCATTAGGTTTAATTCCATCTCTATAGGACTTCTGTAATCGCCGTTCATATATTGTGTTGATGTATTTTTCCAAAATTTTCTTGTGGCATTCTTCCAGGCTTTCATTAATCAAATCTTTTACTTGCTGTTGAGTCAATCGGGGATATAGAAATGAAATATGACGTTCATTTATAAAATGACTTTCTGTATCATTCCCTTGTGTAACAAAGACATTAATCCCAACCTTTTCAAGTTCTCTTTTGTATTCTGTTACTTCTGCGTCGGTCATGAAATCTCTATCACGATGAACGACAACTTGGGTGGCTACAGCATGTTCTTTAATAAAATTATACATAGCCAATGCTACATGGGTATTTGAGCAACCGTTGTATGACCAGATTTGAAATTTATCCGGTAAAAAACCCGATGATTCTGCCAGAATTTTAATACCTTGTATATTTGTGTCTTCCGTTAGGAAGATACAAGGTATGTCTCCATTTCTTAAAAGATCCCCCTTATCAAGGGCACCCATATCTAATAACATATTACGTTCAATATCTTCTACGCCCTCAACTATAGAGCTTTTATTAACCCACAACACTTTAGCATCAGCTTTTAGCTCTTCTAAAAGATGCTTAGAATGTGTTGATATAAGAATCTGACAACCAGTTTCTTGATTAAGATTCTTCAATAAAACAGCTAGTACTCTTTGGTTATTAGGGTGCAAATGTGAATCAGGCTCATCTAATATCAAGACCTTTGGCTTGTATAGATAGTAATAAGACAATATTTGAATTGCTTGTAAAATCCCTGTGCCGCATGAATCAATTGGCAGTGCTACTGTTTGATTTTTTATTCTAACATCTATATTTTCGTCTACATTTGGGTCAAAACTTACTATTATTTCATAGTCTATAAATATTTTTTTAAATTTATCCTTGAAAGAGGCCCACGATTCCTGATCCTTTGACAGGAGTAAAAGCACGTTTCTGAATACGCTGTTAGAATCACCTTTTGCAGCGGCTTTTCTTACTACCGACGGTGGTTTGTATTCTTCATATGCAGGTATACCCGCTAAACCAGGAACAAACATTGAATAAGGGTTTTCTATATTCTGGAGTTGTAATCCTAGAAGTTTTCCTTCAATCTTTGTCGCAATGTTTTTATTCTTTCCCTTCCTTATGCTGATTGTTGAAGTTGTTTCGTCGGTAAAAGTTACCTTTATAGCCTGATCTTCATCGGTTAAAAGCTTTCCTTTAGGCGCAAGAGCTTCAATATCTTTTAGAGGTGAATATAATAAAGTTTCACTAGATAGTGATGAAGGACATTTTTCGCCCTCCCAACGAGCATTTTGCTGACCGGTAGATTGGGCAACAGATACGGCGAATTGTATTGCTTGTTGGATACTGCTTTTACCTGCATTATTTCCTCCAATCAAGAGGTTAATTCCCTCCAAATTGATATTAATTTCAGAAATATTCTTAAATCGTTCTATTTTCACACTTGTAAGCAAATCACATTCCCTCGAAATTGATTATAATATTGTGGGTATACGTTAATAAAGATCTTTATGGATAAGGCAATTTTTATAATTGCTATAAAAACCGTTACATCTGACACTGCTTCATCCACAAACTTGCCTTCTTACTTTGCTTTACTTCCTACTTGTGAAGAAGCTTCAATAAGCATTTTTCATGAACTTCAGTTTACAACTATTTTTCCCTACTACAACCAAATGGTGCTTGAAGGCTAAAAATATCCCAAAAATTCAGCAGTTGACAGATCATTAAGAATCATGATTTGAAAATTTTACCGACTCATCCACACACTATATGTATTTACAGTATGTGGAGCCTACTTGGCTTCTTGGTCGAGGAATGTTGTTCTTTGGCTTGTTTGCAGCCGTTGCATCTTTAATCAAAACAGTCTGGATTGCCGTTTAAACGTTGCCCTCGTATTACTTCTATACTTAACACTCATCCAGGAAAAATTGGAAAATCCATGTGTGGTCGCTTCGCGCAGTATGAAAGTCGGCAAGTCTACTTTGATGCCCTGGGCCTGACGACAAATGATGTTCTTTTTGATCCGACCACTCTTGGCCGGTACAACGTCGCTCCAGGCACGTCCGTGCTGGTTTTAAGTCATCACGACGACCAGTATCATTTCAATCCCATCCATTGGGGTTACAAGCCTGAATGGTGGCCTAAACCTGCACTCATTAATGCACGCAATGAAACCGCCGCCACAGGCCGCATGTTCAAGCCGCTTTGGGCCAAGGGACGCGTTATAGTTCCCGCTGAGGGTTGGTATGAGTGGAAGCGTAATAGAGACGTGAAACAGCCCTATTTCGTCCATCACCGGCACGGCAAGCCGCTTTTCTTTGCGGCCATTGGGCATGCACCTTTTGACAGGGACGATGCCGCACACGGGTTTGTGATTGTTACAGCGGCCAGTGACAAAGGTCTGCTCGATATTCACGACCGAATGCCAGTTGTGCTTGAAGGGGTCCGCTTGGAAAACGGAATCTATGGTCACTCCCGTTTTTGCAACACCGATTTTGACGATAAATTGGCTTGCTTGAATCTATCCGGCGTCTGAATGGGATTTTATTCCCGCGCCTCGATGAGTTCCGCGCCTGATGAAC
>Ga0207696_1000572_pt1 | contig 28955 bp, 24 predicted proteins | sample KBSS54metaG_FD_184403 | JGI IMG/M metagenome (GOLD analysis project Ga0207696, IMG submission 184403) | Switchgrass rhizosphere microbial communities from Kellogg Biological Station, Michigan, USA - KBS S5-4 metaG (SPAdes) (version 2) | ecosystem: Host-associated > Plants > Roots > Rhizosphere >...
AGGCAACGCTAACGCCGAGGTCGTGAATACGTCCGGTTCAATTGAGACGGTGAACGGTGATATTACGATCAAGACCGGGCATTTGTTGAATGAGCGGGAAGGGTTACAGGTCTCGGAGAATACAGTCAGCAAACCGACAACTATTTCCGGGTTAGGTGACGCCACCATTTCTGTCCCGGTTAGCGAACTCCCTGATGGTAGTTATGGTTATTACAGCAAGGTCGTTCAGGTCGAAACAGGAAACTGCGCCGGTGGTCAAAATGGGGGATGTAATTATCACGACGAAACGCGTTACTACTACGCCCCTTTTGCACACAGTGCACAGCAGAAATTTATCATTTCTCAACAGCAAATCGGTGTGTCAAGCACCGGTGGCGCCGCTCGCCTGGCAGCAGGACGTGATTTAACGATTGAGGCCGGCGCGCTTGAAAACAAAGCCAGTCATATTCTGGCTACACGTAATATTGCACTCTCAGGCAATCAACTGGATAACCAGAGCTGGGAAAATGGTACGCAGACCAATTATCTGACTTATCAGTACGTTGCTGGTAAGAGCTCCCCCTATGCGACAGGTCCGCTCGACTCACTGGGTACTTTTTCTCCTGATTTTAAAAACAGCAGCATTAAATTTTCCCTGGCAGGAAGCACCTCAGAATATGAAGCGGGTGAAGCTTACCGCTCCGTCATTCAGGTAGGCGGCAACGTCACCGCCAGCTTTACCCGTGATATCAGCAACACCACCACTTCGGCGAACGCGGGCAAAATCAGCAACACGATTTCTGCGCCAACCCTGAATACGCTGAGCAACCAGAACATTGACAGCGGTGTTCAGAAACAAAGCCTCGCCAGCGCCGATAACCTTACGCCAGGTACCCCGCAGTGGCAGGATCAACTACAAAACGCTATCCAGCAAATCAACGGTGGCGGTAATCTGGATAACAGTTCGGCCGATCTTTCCTCCAGAGATTACGCAGCAGAAGGCAACGCCGGGCTGGGTTCACAAGGCGATCTCGCGGACCCTGCGATGCAAAATGCCGCGCTGGTGAAACCAGGTAGCAGTAGCCTGAACAATCATGCTGGCAAAGCGGTTGATACCAGCGCTTACCCATTGCCGAGCGGCCAGAATGGCTACTTCGTTGTTTCCACAGATCCTAACAGCCCGTATCTGATCACCACCAACCCGAAACTCGATGGTCTCGGCCAGCTTGATCCTTCGTTGTTTGGCGATCTCTACACCATGATGGGTATGAAACCGGGCGAAGCCCCGCGGGAAACCAGCAGCACTTATACCGATCAGAATAAATTCCTCGGTTCGTCTTACTTCCTGGATCGCCTGAACCTGCACCCGGAATACGACTACCGTTTCCTCGGCGATGCGGCGTTTGATACACGCTACGTCAGCAACTTCATGCTGAATCAGACGGGCAATCGCTACATCAACGGCATTGGTTCAGATCTTGCGCAGATGCAGTACCTGATGGATAACGCGGCCAGTGCACAGCAGTCGCTGGGGTTGGCATTCGGTATCGCGCTTACCCAGGTGCAAATCGCTTCACTTGATAAAAGTATTCTATGGTGGGAAGCGACGACCATTAACGGCCAGATGGTGATGGTGCCGAAAGTTTATCTCTCGCCAAAAGACGTGACGGTGAATAACGGCAGCGTGATTTCCGGTAACAACGTTCAGCTTGCGGGCGGCAACATCACCAACAGCGGCAGTAGCATCACCGCGAAAAATAACCTGAGCATCGACAGCGGCAACAGCATCAGCAACCTCAACAACGGCCTGATTCATGCTGGCGGCAACCTGGGATTGAGCTCGCTGGGCGATATCAACAACATCGGCTCAACCATCAGTGGCAAAACCGTCCAGCTTGAAAGCCTCGACGGCAGCATCAACAACATCACGCAGACCAGCACCTGGAGTCTTGGTACCGGGGGTAAAAATGGCCATGTCGGGATAGTGGATACGACCGTGGGCAACATCGCGTCCATTACCTCACTCGATGCCCTGAGTCTGAGTGCCGGACAGAATATCAACATAACCGGGGCGAATGTGGCGGCGGGTGGCAATCTGCTGATGAATGCCTGGGGCGATATCGCAATAACGGCAAACCAGGTCACTCATGGCTATAGCCAGTCAGGCTTCCGCGGCACTGAGGCGACCAGTACTGAATCGGTCACGCAGCAGGGCAGCACGATTTCTGCGGGGGGCAACCTGGGTATTCAGGCGGGTAACGACTTAACCGTCGAAGCCAGTGCCGTCAACGCGGGCAACAATGTGACGCTGATTGCCGGTAACGACCTGAACCTGAACGCAGGACACACCAGCGAAACGAGTTCAAAAAGCAAAAGCGAAAGCCATAGCACGGACAACGCCCGCACCACCATTACCGCAGGCGGCGACCTGGCGCTGGTTACAGGCCAGGACATCAACAGCCAGGCGGCAGGGCTTGCCGCAGAAGGCAATGTGGCGATGCAGGCCGGGCGTGATGTGAATCTGCAGGCTGAAGCCTCGGTGGACGGCAGCAGTTCGCGCAGCGGCAAGAAAACCGTCATCGACGAGTCAGTACGCCAGCAGGGCACGGAAATCGCCAGTGGTGGCAATACCACGGTAATTGCCGGGCGCGACGTGAACAGCGAAGCGGCTCAGGCCACTGCCCGCGGTGATATCGCCGTGGCTGCCGGACGTGATGCCAATCTGACAACAGCAACCGAGAGTGATTATCACTACCAGGAAGAGACGAAGACTAAAAAAGGCTTCCTCAGCAAGAAAACGACCCACACTATCGAGGAAGACAGTGCGAGTCGTGAAGCAGGCACGTTGCTTTCCGGTGATAACGTCACCGTTCAGGCGGGCAACAACCTCCTGGTGAAAGGCTCCTCAGTCGTGGGCGATAATACCGTGGCGCTGGGAGCGGGAAACAATGTGGATATCGTGGCCGCCACCAACACTGATTCCTCGTGGCGCCTTAAAGAAGAGAAGAAGAGCGGCCTGATGGGAACCGGTGGGATTGGTATCACTGTCGGCAGCAGCAAAACCACCCACGATTTACGTGAAGCAGGCACCACGCAGAGCCAGAGCTTCAGCACCGTCGGTTCGACGGGCGGTAGCGTGGCGATTTCTGCCGGTAATCAGACACACATCGGCGGTGCCGACCTGATTGCAGGCAAAGACCTGGCGGTGACCGGCGACAGCGTCATCATTGAACCGGGCCACGACAAGCGCAGCCGCGATGAGACGTTTGAGCAGAAGAAAAGTGGCCTGACGCTGGCGCTCTCTGGCACGGTCGGCAGCGCGATAAACAATGCCGTCACCGCAGCACAGGAGACGAACGAAGAAAGTGATAGTCGCCTGAAAGCACTGCAGGCCACCAAAACGGCACTGTCTGGCGTGCAGGCCGGACAGGCTGCCGCAGTGGCTTCCGCGACTGGCGACCCGAATGCGATGGGTGTCAGCCTCTCGCTCACCACCCAGAAATCAAAATCACAACAGCACGCCGGGAGCGATGCGGTATCAGGCAGTACGCTGAACGCAGGCAACAACCTCTCTGTTGTGGCGACGGGTAAAAATAAAGGCCCGAACAGCGGCGACATCGTGATTGCAGGAAGCCAGCTGAAAGCCGGAGGCGATACCGTACTGAATGCGCAGAACGACATTCTGCTGGCAGGCGCGGCGAATACACAGCAGTCCAGCGGCAAGAACAGCAGCAGCGGCGGTGGTATCGGCGTCAGCATCGGGGCGGGCGGTAATGGCGCAGGTATCAGCGTGTTTGCTAACGTTAATGCTGCAAACGGTAAAGATAAAGGTAACGGTACTGACTGGACCGAGACCACCATCGACAGCGGCAAAACCGTCACCATCAAAAGCGGGCATGACACCGTGCTAGATGGTGCCCAGGTCAACGGCAATAAAATCGTGGCAGATGTCGGGCATGACCTGCTGATGCGCAGCCAGCAGGACAACAACGACTACGACAGCAAGCAGACCAGCGTGGCCGCGGGTGGAAGCTTCACCTTCGGCAGCATGACCGGTTCGGGTTATATCAACGCCAGTCAGGACAAGATGAAGAGCCGCTTTGATTCCGTGGCGGAACAAACCGGGCTGTATGCGGGCAGCGGTGGCTTCGACATCACCGTCGGCAACCATACCCAACTGGACGGGGCGGTGATTGCCTCCACGGCTACGGCAGACAAAAACCACCTCGACACCGGGACACTGGGCTTCAGCGACCTGCATAACGAAGCGGATTTCAAAACTGAGCACACGGGCGTCAGTCTCAGCGGTGGTGGCAGCTTTGGGGGTAACTTCCAGGGCAATATGCCTGGCGGGATGATTTCTGCGGCGGGGAACAACGGGCACGCGGAAGGCACCACGCAGGCAGCTATCGCCGATGGCAGTATCACTATCCGTGACCAGTCCAACCAGAAGCAGGATGTGGCGGATCTGAGCCGTGACACGGAGCACGCCAACGACAGCATCAGCCCAATCTTCGATAAAGAGAAAGAGCAGAACCGGCTGAAGGAAGTCGGGCTTATCAGCGACATTGGCAACCAGGCTGCAGATATTGCCCGGACGCAGGGTGAACTGAGTGCTATCAAGGATGCACAGGAGAAAATGAAGTCTGTTTCTCCGGAAGACCGCGCCAAAGCGAAAGTGCAGTGGGAGAAAGAAAATCCGGGTAAAACTGCGACCCCTGACAACATTAACGCTCAGGTTTATAAAAACTATTATGACGACGCATTTGCGGCTTCGGGAATGGGAACCGGTGGTGCGGTTCAGCGTGGGATTCAGGCCGCGACAGCCGCCCTTCAGGGGCTGGCCGGAGGAAATATTGGCGGGGCACTGGCGGGAGCAGCAGCACCGGAGCTGGCGAATATCATCGGTCATCATGCGGGTATTGATGATAATGACGAAGCGAAAGCCGTTGCGCATGCAATTCTGGGTGGGGTGACCGCAGCACTTCAGGGTAACAGTGCCGCAGCAGGTGCCGCAGGTGGTGCGACGGGAGAGCTTATAGCCGGAGCCATTGCGAAGGTGCTTTACCCGGATGTTAAGGACCTGTCGACGCTGAGTGAAGAGCAGAGACAGACGGTCAGTGCGCTGGCGAGTATCTCTGCCGGAATGGCGGGTGGCATTGCGGGTGGGGATGTCGCGGGTGCGGCTACCGGTGCGAATGCCGGGAAGAATGCGGTTGAGAATAACTTCCTGAGCAGTACTCAGGCATTGGCCTTCGATAAGGAACTTTCTGACTGTCGGAAATCCGGTGGTGACTGCCAGTCGGTTATCGATAAATGGAAGAAAGTCAGTGATGAGCAAAGCGCCACAGTCGATGAACGACTGAAGGATGAGCCCTTAACTGCCGTTGGCTGGGATAAGGAAGTTGCTGAGGGCGGCTACGATATGACGGAGCGCCCCGACTGGCTGGGAAATATCGGCGCTGATGTTATGTCCAGTGACGAAGCTAAGATCTACGTTCAACAGTGGAATGGTCAGGATCTGGCGAAGATAGATCAAAACAGTCCGGAATGGATGAAGTATGCGGTATTCGCATCTGATCCGGAAAACCAGGCCATGTTGGTCAGTGGTGGATTGCTTGCAAAAGATATAACCAAAGCGGCGATATCGTTTATGAGCCGCAATACAGCAACGGCTACCGTCAGTGCCTCCGAGGTTGGAATACAGTGGGGTCAGGGAAATATGAAACAGGGTATGCCGTGGGAGGATTATGTTGGAGCTCCTTTGCCCTCAAGTGCTAGGCTGCCACAGAATTTTAAAACATTTGACTATTACGATGTGTCAACAAAAACAGCTGTGAGCGCCAAATCATTGGATACACAGACAATGGCGAAGCTGGCTAACCCTAATCAGGTTTACAGCTCGATCAAAGGAAATATTGATGCGGCTGCAAAATTTGACACATACACACTCTCACGAAAGACCATTGATTCTTCGATGATCTCTAATAGAGAGATTCAGCTTGCTGTTCCTGCTAATACAACTAAAAATCAGTGGACAGAAATAAACCGAGCCATTGAATATGGCAAGAATCAGGGTGTGACAGTTAAAGTGACACAGGTGAAATAATGAAATTTAATAAAAATCAGGATTACAGGGCTAGTTGTTACTATACCTCTGAATTTTTGCTTATTGAGACTCAATCAGGACTGGGTATGGTCGCTGCTGATCCTCTATTTCCTTCGCACTTATTACTACCGGATGCGAATAATCAGAGTATTGGTGAAGTTATTTTACAAGCGCTATCAGCTAGTCGGACATTAACGGTTGAAGAATGCGAGGCTTTCTTTGACCTTGAAAAAGCTAAGAAACAATATGCTGTCTGGATAGCTATGCTAATGGAAAAATATGGCTACAAAACCAAACGTGCAATGTTCAAGGATATGAAAAACTGTGGCATTCATTGTGTGAATGGTGTCATTACCATCTCACCAACACGTCATGAAAAATTGGAAGGTTGGGGCAGAACTAAAGGTGATGGCATTGAGGATGTTGTTCTCCCAGTAGAAAGCACCCCAGCCGAAATCGGTGCGGGCCTCCGGTTGGCATTAAGTCGCTGTAAGGGATAACTCGAAAACATCGTCCCTTGCGGGCGAAATTTTCTACTCAAAATTTGCTTAGTAACTATGCTCAGAAGATGTTTGATGAGTTAGGAATCAAGAATAGAGGGAAAAAGCTGTCAATGAATAGCCACATTAAACTAATAAAAATCATCGCTGACTTCTCTATATTCCTTGAGTTTACGAGCGAAGAGCAGTTGGATGCGGATACTGCTGTAGAGATGATGGAGCAAATGGCAGCAGAATTACAGCTACTAGACGCGGAGGACAGGCAAGATATTGCCATAGACTTATTAGCCATATCGGCAGAATATACTGGCGATAAAAGCGAGTTTGTGAAGGAATTACCCGAGTCGTTAGGACTAATTTAATAAAAAAGATCCCGGCCAAGTCGCCGGGATCTTTTTATCTGTTACTCAGCGGCTAACGGTCTGATCACCAGTTGCCCGTGTTCAACGGCTATGGTGAGCGGTGTACCCGTCCCAAACCTCGTCTCTTCCTGGCAGTCACCCATCAGGTGCAGGCTGGGCAAACGGGGCGCGAAAATGCACGTCGAGGCTTGTACGTTTGCACATCAGAATGCACTGGCAAAATTGTTTGTAACATACTGGCTTAATAGGTGAAAAATTATGTTCGCTGGCTAACTTCGCAACGGATAAAGTTGTTGTTGAGAATAACTATCTGAGCGTGTCTGAAAAGACCGAGCTTGAACTGGCGAAGCAGAAACTCCAGAACAGCAAAGATCCGGCAGAGCGTGATCAGGCCCAGCAGAATATTAATGAACTGCGTGAAAAGGATATCGCCAGCGATAAGAAAGTGATCGAAGCTTGCGGCAATGGTGGTGCCGGCAGTGCAGCCTGTGCGAGTGCAAGACTGGAGGTTATCGCGGTAAAGGGTGAGTATGAAACCGGGCCGTATAACTCGAAGGTAAGCCAGCAATACGCGGATGCTTATGGCCAGATAGTGAATCTGCTGAATATCACCAGCGTTGATGCACAGAATCAGCAGCAGGTGAAAGATGCTATGGTGAATTATGCAATGGCGCAACTTGAGGTTGATAAAGCCACTGCTACGGCGTACATCGAAACCTACGATGGGATGAAGATTGTTGCTGCGTCTATAGCTCCAGTGTTAGGAGTTGCCGCTGCTGGAAAACTCAACGGGTTAATGGCTGAGAGTTCTATCAGGCCAGAAAATCAGAAATATGTCGATATCCTTTCTCCTGAAGCGAAACAGCATATTTTGTACGGGGATAGCCCTACACAGGGTGGACATTTATATCCAGGAAACCCAGGGAAAACAGTCTTTCCGCAAAATTGGTCAGCGGACAAAGTTGTTCATGTAATAGGTGACATGGCTACGTCACCTGATACTCAATGGTTCGCTCAAACCGGGACAGGAGGTGTGTATACAAATGCTGGGAAACCAGCAAGATGGGTTGCTTGGGCCGAACAAGATGGTGTTAGGGTCCGTGTGGTATACGAGCCAGCCAATGGGAAAATCGTTACGGCATTCCCGGATAGCAACCCGACTCCTTCAGCGTTAAAACCGATTAAGAAATAGAGTGGTCACAATGGATATTAATGACAAAATTAGATCATTTGGTGAAGGGTTAAAAGATCGATTAGATCCTTCTTTAGTCGACTTTGCACTTGAGTACATTGGGTTCTCAGAGAATGTATTAGCGTTCGAAACACTATGTGATCATATCGCTGATCATGATGTTGTAATTAGCCACGATGAATATATGCAGGTGCTTAAAATAGTTGATGATCTTGGCCTGGAAATAGATAGTAGATATAACTATATAAACCCAGAGAAATAATCTTCTTAAACCTGTAAAAAAAATCCCAACCCTCACGGTTGGGATTTTTTTACCTGTCAGCCAGCCATCAGCCCCACTTCCCCGCTGGCGGTCGCTTAGCAGTGATCACCTCGATAAACTCGAGGATCTGTTGTTGCTTACGGCCTGAAAGTTTAGTGACCTTCTTCAGCGTCTGCATGATCTCCGGCTCTGGCGGCGGTACAGGCAACGGTTCCTGAGCGGTGAGCACCAGGCAACCGGGCATTACGCGGATCTTCAGTGGTGTACCGGTTGTAAACCCCGCATCTTCCAGCCAGTAACCTTTAAGCGTGATGGTCGGTGCGGGTTCGTGGGTCTGCCAGTCGCGGATGTAACCCACGGTATAACGGCGGGTTTTTAGTTCTGGTGCTTCAGTTGTGACAACTTCTGACTTAGAATCGTGCTCAGCCATGATTAACTCCGTAATAGTTAGTGGTGGTCAGCAGGCTGGCGGTGGTGAGACACCTTCAGCCTGCGTTCAAAAATCTTCTTTTAACTGTCCGTTCCAGCCTGCTGCGCCTGTGCAATGATGGCATCCAGCATCTCTGAAACAAACTTCTGCTTACTCTTCGGTAACTGGCTAATCACCTGGATCTGTTGTTCCAGACGTGACGCCGGGCCACGCTTGCGCGGCTGGTTCTCCGCTTCTTCGCCCAGTAATCCCTTCAGGTGCAGGCTGGGATGGCGGTTGTAAAAACGGCTCATATGGATTCTGCGGCCTTCTTAGCGAAACAGCATCATGTTCTTTAACAACATTATAGAAAACGACTAGTTAATCGAGAAACCAATCTGATTATCCTCAGCGTACCAGCACTTGCAGATCTTAATAAAAACCGTATTGCCGATAACAAGTTACGCGAGGTCACGCCGACGCATGCCACGATGGGGATGGGAATTGCTGTGTTAGGGGCGCTTACGGGAAATATCAATAGCGGTGATTTTGATAAAGAGAACTACAAAGGTAATACTATCGATGCGTTGATCAATCCAACGGATGCCTGGTTTACGCCGAAAGCGAAGCAGAATATCAGCCAGTGGCTGGCGGACAATGGTAATGGGTATACTTACAAGAATCCGCTTTATATTGGTCATGCAACATGGGCACTGATTTATAACGATGTGGCGGCGACCGATCCGGCCTATCAACTGAAATACAAACTGATTTTTTATAAGCGCCCTGAAGATGGCAATATGTTTTCCGCCTTTACTGTAGCGGAATGTTCTCCAGCGCCTGTAGAAGCGAAGCTATCGGATTGGCGAGCCAATAATTATGCTCGCGTCACTGCCGAGACAGAAAAGTATATGAGCAGTTGTTTGCTTGAGCTTAATAATCAGTTACCGCGCTTGCTTAAGAAATAAATCATCTAATCATATTTTAAAAGGGGAGCTAGCTTCCCTTTTAAGCTAGTACATAAATTTATCCTTGCTATCCGTAAGCGTCAATTTAGTGCCGTATTTTGCCAACAGACCCGTCCTGCTAACTTAGACGTGCGCCTGTACAAACGGGCATCTAACCATGACATCTCAAACCTGGCGTTCCGACCCGCGAAAAGTCCTTCTGCGCCTTCTTTTTCACTATCCCTCTAATCCAAATAACTCATTGATTGATCCCCCTAAAGCTTCAGATAGATCAGCCAATAATGAAACTGATAATCTCAGATTTCATTCTCATAATGCGGTATGGCCTGTTGAGCTAACCCTAATTGTGTTGCCAGTTGTTTTTGGGCCAAACATTCCCCCATCATTTAGAAATAACGTATTTATAAAATCATTAAGATATTGCCTTAATAATTGAACTCCCATTCCTACACATGTAGTCAAAATATGATCTAAATCATTTTTTGGCACTATCGACTCTGACTGTAAATATTTAATAACACCCAAATCAGATATGTTAGAATTTAACCCGCTCCAGATTCATCTCGAAAAATAATAATATAACAACCACATCTGTTCTTCCGGCTTAAATATTATTCCTTTTTACATCAGGATTGACTCACGCAATGAACGCGATAATCGTTGACGATCACCCATTGGCGCGGATTGCTATACGCAACTTGCTCGATACCAACGGCATCACCGTCACCACTGAACTCGACAGTGGCGAGCATGTGGTGCAAACCGTAGAGAAACTCAAACCGGAACTGCTGATCATCGATGTAGACATTCCCGGTCTCAGCGGTATCGAAGTGCTGGAGCAACTCCGCAAACGCCACTACGTCGGTATTATTATTATCATCTCTGCCAAAAATGAGTTGTTCTACGGCAAGCGCAGTGCCGAATACGGCGCGAATGGTTTTGTTAGTAAAAAAGAGGGTATGAATAATATTCTGGCGGCTATTGAAGCGGCAAAAAATGGTTATAGCTATTTTCCTTTCTCTGTTGAGCGTTTTAGCGGTGTGACCCTCACTGAACAAGATAAACTGGATACTTTATCGACTCAGGAAATGAAGGTTTTACGCTACATTCTCAACGGCATTGATTACACCACTATTGCCCACAAAATGAATATCAGTAATAAAACGGTAAGTACTTATAAAACCCGTTTAATGGAAAAGTTAGATTGCTCATCATTAATGGAACTCTATGATTATGCGCAAAGAAATAAAATTGGCTAATAAGATGCAGTCTCGTTGGTTTATTTATTTGATGATGTTTTTTTGCCTGAGTAGTTTTTCTTCTTCTGGCGCCACACAGGTTATTGAGCTTAAAAGTAATTACCAGCCTGCGGTGCTGGATATTCGGTTAAGTACAGAAGACAGGTTATGGCTCGAGCGCAAAAAAAAGCTGACTGTCGGCACCTGGTTGCCGGAAGTTTCCCCTATTGATTATGAAAGTACTGGGGGGATATATCAGGGTGTTAATGCCGATTACCTGGCTCTGCTGCAGAAAAATCTGCATATTAAAATTATTATTAAACAATATGATAGCGAGAAAGAGGCTCTTGCGGCACTGTCGAAAAACGAAGTCGATACGCTGCTGACTCAGTTAACTGCCCACAAAGAAACGCCGAGTTCTTTGCTGACAACGTCTGCGTTGATCAAAACCTGGCCGACACTGGTGACGTCACTTAAAAACACTTTGCTGCCGCTAAAAACCAGCAAAGAGGTGACTGTTGCTTGCGTGCGCGATTGCTCGTTTGCCGATGTTGTTAAGGTGGCGTTCCCGAATGCCAGAATGACTTATTACGATAATGACTACCAGGCGATGTCATCGGTGGTGTCCGGTAAAAACCAATATTTTATTGGTAATAACGTGACTACCGGGAATTGTATTTCTAAATACTTTTCACAATCGCTGGTGATTACCCACTATTTTAACAAGCAAGAACAATACAATTACTTTATTACCAGCAACCGTCAGCCGCTGTTGCGAAATATCCTTGAACGTTTTATTGCCTCAATCAGCAATGAAACCCATATGCGGATGATGCAGAACTGGCTAAACCGCGGCAATCTTTCCTATCTGAATTCACCTGGCCCATTTAGCCAGGAAGAGCAAAACTGGCTGGAGAAGCACCGCACTGTCAAAGTGCTCATTAATCCCAACTATCCACCGTTTACGCTGATCGACAAGGAAGGCGAGTTACGCGGAATCATGGCTGATTTACTCAATATTATTCAGCTGCAAACCGGTCTTGAATTTCAGCCGGTGATGATGAGTTCCGACCCAAAAAAGGCACCAGAGCAGTGGGACATGATCCCCGCCACCACGCTGAATAATACGCCGCAGAACACCTCGCTTAGCGATCAGTTGATGAGCCTCTCGTTCGTTATTGTCACCGCGCATCACGAAAATGCTGACCGCTTGCTGACCAAACCACTGCGCATTGCCGTAGCGCTGGGGGATGTTTTGGTTGCTGATTTACATCAGCGATACCCGCTGGCGACTCTGGTTGAAACGGAAAATGTCGGTGAGGCAATGAAAATGGTCGAGGAGGGTAAGGTCGATGCGGCGATTACCACCGAGCTATCCGCCCGTTACATGATTGACCATTATTACCCGCAAAATATGTACTACATGCGCCTGCCGGGGATGCCGAGCGGTTCGCTGAGTTTTGCGATAGCCTCCGATGAACCCGAACTGAAGTCGATTATCAGTCAGTCGCTGCAAGCGATTCCTCCGCGCGACATTCTGCAAATGACGGAAAAGTGGTCGAAAATTTCCAGCGTACAGAAAGATACCTGGAACCTGTACAGCAAGCAGTTCTATCAACTGGTGGTCTTCGCGATGGTGCTGATAGCCATTAGCCTTGGCTGGGGGCTGTCGCTGTCGCGTGAAGTGCGCAAAAGAAAACAGTCGCAACGGCAACTCGAAGAAGAATTGCAGCTTAAAGAGACGCTCTCCCATGAGCTGGAGGCCGAGAAAGATAAAGCGATTCAGGCCACTAAAGCGAAAAGCCGTTTCCTGGCGAGTATGAGCCATGAGCTGCGTACCCCGGTGAGTTCGATTGTGGGCTTTTTAGAATTGCTGTCGAGCTCGGATCTCAACGCCAGTCAACGCAAAGAAGCGATAGCACTGGCAGGGGCAACTGCACAATCGCTGCTGGGGTTGATCGGCAAGATTCTTGATGTCGATAAAATTGAGTCTGGTAAATACCAGATAGCACCGCAATGGACTGATTTATCACAGCTTATCAATCTACAGTGCCACTCATTTGACGCGCTGGCCAGGCAGAAAGGTGTTGAGTTGCGTTGTATCAGCCATCTGGCGGCGGACGCTCAGGTGCTGATTGATCCACAAGCCTGGCGGCAAATTCTCACCAATCTGGTCGGCAACGCGCTGAAGTTTACCGAAAAAGGGCATATTGAGGTCTTATCCCGTCTGACAGAAGTTGAGGATAAGCATGGGACTCTGGTGGTGACGGTCAGCGACACCGGATGCGGGATTAGTGCCGAAGAGCAGGAGACACTATTCCACCGTTACGTTCAGGCAGGCCAGGGGCGTAAACAGACAGGCTCCGGACTGGGGCTGGTTATCTGCAAAGAGCTGGTGACGCTGATGGGCGGCACGCTGGAACTCAGTAGCCAGCAGTCGCAGGGCACCACTTTCACGATTACGTTGCTGGTTGAAACTGCACAGAAGAGGCTTACGCCGACCCATAACACCCCGGCCGCATTATCGCCATTACCGCGTTTGTCGATTCTGATTGCGGACGATAACCCGACGAATCGCCTGTTGTTAAAACGCCAGCTGAATGCCATTGGTTACAACGTGGATGAAGCCTGCGACGGTGAGGAGGCGGAAGCGAAAATCGCCAATAACGCGTACGATTTGTTGATAACTGACCTGAACATGCCAAAAAAAGATGGGCTGGCGCTGACGGCATCTTTGCGTCGCCAGAATATGCGGCTGCAAATCTGGGGGCTGACCGCCAGTGCGCTTTCGCAATCACGCGATCAATGCCTGCAAAGCGGTATGAATCAGTGCCTGTTTAAACCGGTTTCGATTCAGACGCTGACTCACGAGTTGAGCAAACTCGATAGCGGGCGCACATCGCTGTGTACTACACGACATTTGAAGCTGAGCATTCTGACCGAGAATACTGGGGGGGACAGGAAGTTGATGAATGAGATTCTGGAAACCTTCCGCGAAGCTTCAGCCAATGATTTACAGGCCGCAGTGCGTTCAATAGAGCAGGATGAACCGCAAATGTTTTTGCATGCGTTGCATCGTTTGCATGGTTCGGCACAGATTCTGGAAATCACCGCACTTCAGGCGTTGTGTGAACCTTTCGAATCACGTCGTCATAGTTCGTTACCACTTGAGGAGCGCCAGCAAGCGTTAGAAAAAATTACGGCAGTCATGCAGGAAATTGACGTGGAGATTGATAGTTTGATAAGCCACTAAAAATGGTGGATGACGCTGGCGCTTATCCCCCTACGAAACCGGAACTGGAACCGAAATCGTAGGTCAGATAAGCGCAGCGTCATCCAGCACGATAATACAAATACAGCTTTTGTAGGTCGGATAAGCGCAGCGTCATCCGACATCCAGCACGATAATTTTAGTTGCTGGCAGCGAACATTTCGCTATCAACAACGATGCCGTCTTCAGCACCCTTCAGTACCAGATTCGCTTCGTAGTATTTACCATCTGCCAGCATTTTTTGTGCCTGAGCTACCGCTTTGCGGGTCTGGTTCAGTGGCATCAGATATTGATTTTCCATCACGCCAATCCCCGCCAGACGTAAAGTGTCCATCGCACCTTTTTTATCGCCTTTAGCCAGTTTTTCATTGGCAGATTTGATCGCACTCTCTTTTGCTGGAGTCGCAACATAGTCTTCAGACAGGGCAACTGTGGCGTTAATGATGACGTACTGGTCGTCAATCATCTTCGCTTTGGCGTCGGTTTTGACAAATTTCTTCCAGTCGATGCTGTCATCTTTTAGCAGTGTTGCTGCGTCATCAGTCAGTTTTTTAGCACTGGCCGGTTCGCCGTGGAACAGCGCCAGGCGAGCAAGCTGAATATCACGCATGGCATTCGCGCCCTGAACGGCAACCTGCATCACATCAGCCGCTTCTTTTTGGATTTGTGCAGTGGCCGCAGCAGTTTGTGCTGGAGTCGTTGCTGTTGCAGCGAATACCGGTGCAGAACTCATCATGGTTGCCAGTACGCCTGCCAGAATTAATTTTTTCATTATCGTCTCCTTAATAAAATGGGTGTTAATCACCAACCCAGACAGAATAGGAAATAACAAAACGAATGAAAATCAGAGCGCGGAATGAATATTGCAGGAGCTGTCTGACACTTGTCAGATTATTGAGTCAGACGTCAGATTGAGCGTATGAAGATAGGGCTTCACTCTTATTTACTCCGTTTGCTAGCTGGCCTTACTATTTTAACCAATAACTAGTTGGTCAATAACGATATGGCGGAAATAAAATGTTTATATTTAATCAATATCGACTGAAAGCACTGAGTGAGGCTTCATGTCTTCATTATAGAAAACATGCGCTGGTGATGGCGGTGCTACTGTTTATTTGTGGTACCTGCTGTCTTATTTATCCTTTTATGGCCGGGATGTACCTCAGCTATATCATCGGCATGATGTTTATGGTTTGCGGTTTTTATACTCTTTATAGTCTGGTGGTATTTCGTTCACGCCACTGGCGTTCTAAATTTGTCAGCGTGATATTTGCCTTAGCCTGGCTGTTGTTGGGCTTCAGTTTTGTCATCCATCCTCTGATTGGCATGACGTCACTGTCGCTGGTATTTAGCTGTTTCTTCATTGTTGGCGGGGTTTCACGCATCGTTTCCGGCTTCACTATGCGTGGTAACGCGGGGGCGATCACCAACATTATTATCGGTGTTTTAGACCTGCTGATTGCCGTTGTCTGGCTCAGTTTGAACCCTGAACAATCCTATTTATTTACCACCGCTTTCATTGGCGTGGAGATGATCTTCAGCGCTGCTGGATTTATCGCGCTGCGCAGGAATTTGACGCCAGCGAAGCACAAGAAATTGAACCTTAACGATACACCAAAAACAGTGGAGTAAATGATGAATATTAAAGCCTATGTCTCGGTAATTATTGCTGCTGCCGCTTTTTCAGCCACTATGAATAGTGCTTTCGCTACTCAGGAAACGACACCACAAAATATGACCTGCCAGGAGTTTATGGATATGAATCCTAAATCTATGACCCCAGTCGCCTTTTGGGTAGTGAATAGAAATACAGATTTTAAAGGTGGCGATTATATCCATTGGCATGAAGTTGAAACCGTGTCAGTACCCAGGATATTTAAACAGTGTCAAAAAACACCGAAAGCAAAATTAGGTGAGCTGACCCAAAGCGTTAAGTAATTCCATATTCACTCTTAATTGAATTATCAACTTAAGTGATACCCATAGAGGATTTATTATGACCACACTTATTCAGCCAGTCGAAAATGAAAATGACGATGTTTATGCTTCGATAGAGTTATCTACCGCACTGCCTAAAAACGCATTTCCGGTCAACGAAAGTAATCCACGCAATGTTTTTCATGCTATTCATGATGAATTAATGCTGGATGGTAATTCCCGCCAGAACCTGGCGACTTTTTGCCAGACTTGGGTGGATGACGAAATCCGCCAGCTGATGGATCTTTCCATCGACAAAAACATGATTGATAAAGATGAGTACCCACAGACTGCTGAGATAGAGCAGCGTTGCGTGAACATGCTCGCGGACCTTTGGCATTCTCCGTCAGCCACCGACACCATGGGCTGTTCCACTATCGGTTCTTCCGAAGCCGCGATGCTGGGCGGTCTGGCGCTGAAATGGCGCTGGCGCAAACACCGTGAACTGGCAGGAAAATCTACCGATAAGCCAAATATGGTGTGCGGCCCGGTGCAGATTTGCTGGCATAAATTCGCCCGTTATTTTGACGTGGAGCTGCGCGAAGTGCCGCTGGAAGGCAACCGTCTGATGATGACAGCCGAAGAAGCGCTGAAATATATCGACGAAAACACCATTGGCGTAGTGCCAACTTTGGGGATTACCTTCACCTGCCAGTACGAGCCAGTGAAAGAGATTCACGATGCGCTGGATGATTTGTTTGAGCGCACAGGGCTGGATATTCCGATGCACGTTGATGCCGCCAGCGGTGGCTTCCTGGCGCCATTCTGCGCCACAGAAATCGACTGGGATTTTCGTCTGCCACGTGTGAAATCTATCAACGCGTCAGGTCATAAATTCGGCCTTGCACCGCTCGGTGCCGGTTGGGTGGTATGGCGTGAAAAACAAGATCTGCCAGAGGAACTTGTTTTTAACGTTAACTACCTCGGCGGCAATATGCCGACCTTTGCGCTGAACTTCTCACGTCCTGGTGGGCAAATTGTCGCTCAGTATTACAATTTCCTGCGCCTGGGTTGCGAAGGTTATCGCAAAATTCACATGGCCTGTTATCACACCGCCCAGTATCTGGCGCGTGAAATCGCCGCTATCGGCCCATTCGAGGTTATCTATGATGGCAACCAGCAAAATGGCATTCCAGGACTGACCTGGACGCTAAAAGCTGACCAACGCAATTGTGGCTACACGCTGTACGATCTGGCTGACCGTTTACGGAGCCGTGGCTGGCAGGTGCCTGCTTATTCCATGCCGACTCACCGCGAAGATCTAGTGGTGCAGCGCATTCTGGTGCGCCATGGCATGAGTACCGATTTGGCCGAATTATTGATAAGCGACCTGAAACGCACGCTCGCAGCACTGGAAAAAAATCCTGTCACGCATTCGCTGACTGCCGAGGAAGCGGGCGGCTTCAACCACGCATAAACCCCTTTCTTATCAATCAACCAGAGAGCCTGTTTGTTACGGCTCTCTTATCTAATCGTGAATGAACATCGGCAGGTGGTTCAAACCTGCTGATGTGGAGAGGATTATGTCCAGTACAACGACGAGTGCCCCTGCAAAGTCGCTCACTTTGCTCGGTTTTTTTGCCATTACTGCTTCAATGGTGATGGCCGTTTATGAATATCCCACTTTTGCCACTTCAGGTTTTAGCCTGATTTTCTTCCTGCTGATGGGCGGGATTTTCTGGTTTATTCCCGTTGGTCTGTGTGCCGCTGAAATGGCCACAGTTGAGGGCTGGCAAGAAGGTGGTTTGTACGCATGGGTTTCCAATACGCTCGGGGAACGCTGGGGTTTTGCGGCGATCTCTTTTAGCTATTTGCAAATCGCCATCGGTTTTATCCCGATGCTCTATTTTGTGCTCGGTGCTCTCTCTTACATCCTGAGTTGGCCTGCGTTAAATACCGACCCGCTGGTGAGAACTGTAGCGGCGGTGGTTATTTTGTGGGGGCTGGCGCTGACTCAATTTAAAGGGACACGCTATACCGCGATTATTGCCAAATTCGGTTTCTTCTTTGGGATTTTGTTCCCGGCGATTGTCCTGGTGCTGCTGGCTGTGGCGTGGCTTTATCATGGGCAACCGCTGGCGATTGAGATGTCAGAGAAGACCTTCTTCCCTGATTTTTCGCAGATTGGCACGTTAGTGGTGTTTGTGGCGTTTGTGCTCAGTTATATGGGTGTTGAAGCCTCGGCAACCCATGTCAATGAGATGAATAATCCAGCGCGTGATTACCCGCTGGCGATATTCCTGCTGGTCATTGCCGCCATTGTGCTGAGTTCCATTGGTGGGTTGTCTGTCGCCACCGTGATCCCGCACGATGAAATCAACCTTTCGGCTGGCGTGATGCAGGCTTTTAGTACCCTGATTAGTTATTACGGGCCTGAATACGAGTGGGCGATTCGCGCTATTGCTGCGCTGTTGATGCTGGGCGTGTTGGCCGAGATTGCCTCGTGGATTGTTGGCCCATCGCGCGGCATGTTAGTCACCGCACGGGATGGTTTATTGCCTTCGCGTTTTGCCAAAGTAAATAAAAATGGTGTTCCAGTAGCGCTGGTGATTTCCCAGTTATGCATCACTACTCTCGCACTGGTTGTCCTCACTAATACTGGTGGCGGCAGCAATATGTCATTCCTGATTGCTCTGTCGCTGACGGTGGTGATTTATCTGTGTAGCTACCTGATGCTGTTCCTCGGATACATTCAGTTGGTGCTTCATCAACGTGACAGAGCACGTGACTTCCAGATTCCTGGCGGTAAAGCCGTTAAGTTGGTCGTCGCCTGTTCTGGCCTGCTGGTTTCAGTGCTGGCGTTCTTTGTTTCGTTTATTCCACCGAGTTCTCTGCCTGGCAGCAGCGCCCATGATATTTATGCCGGTCTGCTGATTATCTGCTTCGGTCTGGTGTTTATTCTGCCGTTTATCGTTTATATGTTCCGCGATAAATCGCAGAGAAGACAGGCTCCACATCTCACACCTGTGACCGTGGAAAATGCTCCGGCAGGGCACTTTGCGGTTCACCCGAAAGCTCGCCCATCGCATTACCCTGAAAAATAAAGTCACTGTCGTGCCATTCGCACTGCCGCAAAGTGTGGATGGCACTATCGCTATTTTTCGCTATTAACGGATAATGGCCGATTCTGAAACGACAGTTTATTTTTGGGTAAGGGAAGGGGCGTGAGTAATAACGTTTCGCTGTTTACTAATAAGAAATTCGCATGGATGGGAGCCGCTTTTTGTTGCTTGTTATGGGGAAGTGCTTACCCGGCAATTAAAAATGGTTATGACATTTTTCAGATAGCGACCGACGATTTAGCGGGCAAAATTGTTTTCGCCGGTTATCGTTTTGTCATCGCGGGGCTTTTATTGCTGGCGTTCGCGATGCTGCAAGGCAAGCCGATTGCGCGTTTATCCCGCCACCAGTTTTCGCAGTTAGCGTTGCTCGGCGTCACGCAAACTGCCATTCAATACATCTTCTTTTACATTGGCCTCGCCTATACCACCGGCGTGAAAGGCTCAATTATGAATGCCACTGGCACTTTCTTTAGTGTCCTGCTGGCGCATTTTATCTATCAAAACGACAAGCTCAGTATTAACAAAGTGGTGGGCTGTGTGCTGGGGTTTGCCGGTGTGATGGTGGTGAACTTCAACAGCCAGTTGATGGACTTCAGTTTTAGCTGGATGGGTGACGGTTTCGTGGTGCTGGCAGCGTTTATTCTTTCTGCCGCTTCGCTGTATGGGAAGCGCATTTCGCAAACCATCGACCCGACTATCATGACAGGCTGGCAGTTGGCCATCGGTGGCGTGGTGTTGACTGTTGGCGGCTACGCAAGCGGCGGGCGGCTTGAGTTTCATGGCCTGGAGTCGGTGGCGATTCTTGGCTATCTGGCGTTGCTGTCCTCCGTGGCCTTTGCGTTGTGGAGCTTGCTGCTCAAACACAACCGCGTGGGAATGATTGCGCCGTTTAACTTCTTGATTCCGGTATCGGGTGCGGTGCTTTCAGCCATCTTCTTGCAAGAAAGTATTCTCGAATGGCGTTACGCCCTGGCTCTGGTGCTGGTGTGCTTTGGGATATGGCGAGTGAACGTGACGCGCAGATAGTTTACAAAATCGTCAAATGCAGGCCATTATTTATCCATCTTTTACCGATAAAGGGCCTGCAAATGACCAGACTGACCGCAAAAGATTTCCCTCCTGAATTACTCGAATACTTCGATTTCTACGTCCACGGAAAAATCAGCAAACGTGAGTTTCTCGACATTGCGGGGAAATTTGTGGTCGGCGGGCTTGCGGCGGCGGCACTGGGGACTTTGCTGACGCCAAATTATGCCTTCGCACAGCAAGTGGAATTTACCGACCCGGATATTGTGGCTGAATATATTCGCTACCCCAGCCCGCAAGGGCATGGCGAGGTGAGGGGGTATATGGTGCGCCCGGCAAAAGCGGCGGGTAAAGTGCCTGGCGTGGTGGTGGTGCATGAAAACCGTGGGCTTAATCCCTACATCGAAGATGTGGCGCGGCGTGTTGCCAAGGCAGGATTTATCGCGCTGGCACCGGACGGTTTAAGTTCGGTCGGCGGTTATCCGGGCAATGATGAAAAGGGGCGCGAGCTGCAATCGCAGGTTGATCCCACCAAATTGATGAATGATTTCTTCGCCGCGATTGAGTTCCTGATGCACCACGATGCGCTGACAGGGAAAGTCGGGGTGACTGGTTTTTGTTACGGCGGCGGTGTCGCTAATGCTGCGGCGGTGGCGTATCCGGAATTAGCTGCAGCGGTTCCGTTCTACGGACGCCAGCCAAAAGCGGAAGATGTGCCGCGCATCAAAGCGCCATTATTGCTGCATTATGGGGAGCTGGATTCGCGCATTAACGAAGGATGGCCTGCTTATGAGGCGGCGCTGAAAGCCAATCAGAAAGTTTATGAAGCGTATATTTATCCGGGTGTGAATCACGGTTTTCACAATGATTCGACCCCGCGTTATGACAAAGCGGCGGCGGATCTTGCGTGGACGCGGACTATTGCCTGGTTTAATCAGTATTTGGTTTAGAGGGGATACCCTCACCCCGGCCCTCTCCCCCAGGAGAGGGGGAAAACCGAGGCAATCTCGGTCGGCTCCCTCGCCCTCAGGGAGAGGGTTGGGGTGAGGGTTGTTTTAGGCCTGACTCACCACCCTCGCACCCAGCACCACCCCATTCTTACCAGTGCGCTTAATCAAATACATCGACTCGTCGGCACGAATTACCGCATCGGCAAAATTGTCGTTGGCCCAGGACTCATTAATGCCAATTGATGCGCCGACAGTCGCCGAACCGTTGCTCAACTCAAATGGCGTGATAGCGGCATCCAGGCAGCGCTGGGCAGTGGTTTGGATTGCTGCACTCTCCAGCGTCCACGGCATCAGCAGGATAAACTCATCGCCACCGATTCGCCCAATGGTCACTTCTGGCGGGCAGGCTTCGGACAACCGCTGGCTGAGCTGCAACAGAACTTCGTCGCCGCTGCGATGCCCCAGGGTATCGTTAACGTTTTTGAAATCATCAAGGTCGATAAAAGCCACTGATAGCGGGCCGAGTTTTTTTAACAAATCAAACTGTGCATGCAGCGAGTGGCGGTTAGCAAGACCGGTGAGCGGATCGTGGTTGGCGAGCTTCGCCAGCTGTTCCTCGTACTGCTTTTCTTTGGTCATGTCGATGTGGGTACCGGTGACTTTCAATGGCTTACCGTCATCGCTCCATTCGGTCACTCGTCCACGGTCTAGCACCCAGGTGATGGTGCCATTTTTAGCCTGCATACGGTGCAGCGCTTCGTACCAGGGGGCTTTGCCTTCGAGATGGTTATAAAACGCGGCGAGCACCATTTCTTTGTCTTCAGGGTGCAGATGGTCACGCCACACATCAAAATGAGCGCTAAGTTCTTTGGGCCGATAACCCAGCATGGAACCCCAACGGCGGTTGAAAATAACCAGTTTGCCGCTGCTAATATCAAGTTGCCACAAGCACAAACCTGTCCCGTCGAGCGTTGCACTCAGCTTGTTGCGTGAGTCATGCGCAATTCTCTTGAGACGGGCATTATGCTTTTTGAGGTTCTGGATCTGTTGCCTGAGGATCTCTTCTGACATTGACCATATTTATGTTCAAATAATATCCATTTTTAACAGCTATTAATGAGTTGTAAATATGGCGCAGAAAAAATCGTGCTAGTTCCACTGTTGTTGCGAGGTTGAAACGCTTTTTCTCTTCTCAACCGGTATTAAAGAGAAAAAGACACCGCTAAGCATCGCGGCGAGCAGAATCCAGGATGTCGGTGAAAAGACGCTGTCCATTACCAGGCATTCGAGTAGCACGGCAATAACCGGAAAACAGATAAATACCAACGAGGTACTGAACGTCGATATACGTTTTTGCAGCGAGAAATAACACAAAATTCCGAACACCCCAGCCACAATGCCAAGGTAAATAATCGAGGCAAAAGACAGCCAGGTAATATTTTCAATCAGCGGTTTTTCCACTATCACACCAATCAGCGTGAGGATTAACCCTGCGGCAAGGCACGGCAGCGCGTTAAATGTGGAAAGCGAAACCTGGCAACTGCGCTTCTTGCATTGAACGTACATAAAAGCATGGATGAAAACGGCAAGAACGACGGCTAATGACCCTTTCCAGTTGTTGCTCAGGCTCATCCTGGCTTCTTCTCGCAGCAAGCAAAACAGTGAGAGTAGCGCCAGCATCGAACCCATGAGTTGTAACAGGCTGACAGGGGCGTTGAGTACTACGATAGAAATCAGCAGAACGGCAACCGGCAACACGGCAAAGATAATTGCCGCACTGCTGGCATCGACGTACTGCTCACCGTAAAGCACCAGCGTGAAGGGCAGGCAGTAACAGAACAGGAACACACAGAACTGGAAAATACGGTGGCCTGGTGGGAATAACAGCGATGAACGAGTGATCTTCAATAGCCACAAGAGGAGTGGCGCTGCGCTTAAAAAGCGCAGGCCGGTGGCAAAAATCGGTGGCATGCTGACTAGCGCGAATTTCATCGCCAGCCAGGTGCTGCCCCACGTCAGAATAACGACGGCGAAAAGTGTCAACATTTTGGCTTTCTGCATGGGGTGGCTCCTTTTTTCACCTCAAATTAATGATCGATATACAGGTAGTGCATCCAGCTGGTCATACGCAGCAAGATTTTGCGGATAATGGAAACGTGTTCGAAATAATCCGAATACACGGCAACTTGTCCCATGGTACCGGCCGGTAAACGTTCTACATCTTTGACGTTGTTAAGCTCAATTTCTGCATAGATGCCGTCGAGTTTGGGATCCAGACTTAAACCTTGTAAGTAGCCTTGTGCCTGATAGCTACTGTTGGCGATCGCCGGCATGATTTGTTTCACTTTCCCTTTCACGACACTGCCTGGCAGGCCGTTGAACACGACCTCGGCTTCATCACCCGCGGTTAAACGCAGGGCAGAGTTTTGGCGGAAAACGGCATAAACGCTGGTTTTCTGATCAGGGACGAACACCATCACTGGGCGCAGCGGTATCGGGCGCACGAACATGCCTGGTTTCAGGAACAGTTGCGTTGCGTAGCCATCGCTAGGGGCGCGAATAACGGTTTTCTCAAGGAAGTATTCTGCTTCTTTGAGGTTGGACTTCAAGCGGTACACTGTCGCGTTTTCGCCGTTAACCAGCGCACTCAGTTCTGCCGCTGTTTGGTCGCGCTTCGACAGGGAAGAACGCCATTGCGCCTGCGCTGCCAGATAGGTTTGCTGTGCGCGAACCACTTCCTGGTCAGTAAACGGGCTTTTCATTTTGTCCTGGCTGCCATTGCGGTAACGGTCAGCATCTTTCATGGCTAAATCGCGTTGTGCTTTTACCTGGGCAATATCGGCATTTTCGGAAGCCAGGCGCGCTTGCAGCATTTCAACGTTCTTTTCTGCGCTTTCGATTTCACCTTTGATTGACTCGACTTTGGCCTGGTAGGCGGTCGGGTCAATACGGAACAGGAAATCCCCTTTTTTCAGCATCTCATTAGATTTAGCGGTCACTTCGACCACCGTACCCGATACTTCAGGGATAATAGGTACTGTCACGGTAACCATCTGAGCACGTTCAGTGTAAGGATGGTTGTAATTCATTAATAACAGCAGGGAGCCAATAAGAATAATCCCACCCAAAACTGCAGTAGGAACGCTCCATTTATTTAATGGAATTTTGAAGAATTTAAATATACCGACACAAATTGCGGTATATGTAAGAATAAGTAATAAATCCACAATGAATCCTGCTCAATAATTCGGTTACTGGTGGTTTGCTGTATTATTTTTGTGCTGAGCTTCCAGTTGAGCCAGACGTTCACGTAACGCCTCTAACTCATGGTTTTTAGTCGCAAATCCCCAACCACGATCTTCGCGATATAGCATCGCCCAGATCCACAAAAACGGCCAGATTGCGTGCAGTGTGAATAAACTCACCCAACCTGCAGCATGAATAGCATCTTGGTGTGGATGATTGCGATGCACCGCGATTTCATAAGGAATATCGTGCACAACAATAACGCCATAGAAAAGCGTCAGTCCCACAAATATAAGAGCGCCTAAGGCAAGGTAGTCCAGGATCATAGTTTGGTGCTCCGTGATTAAATGTCCGGAGACACTAATGAGAAGGTGTGCGCGGCACCACTTTTAATTTGTTTAAATTTAAATTTTTGGCGATTTTTTAATTGCACAAAACCACAATAATGTGCAAGAGGAAAAATAAGAAATTACACTTCTTTTCATCATAGAAATAGTTGTAAAAAATGTGCAAAAAGGTGTTTTAGTTTTTCAATACATGGTTGTATGTAAGCAGCAAACACTTCAGAGTAGCGCTCCCCCGCTAGATCTTTGGCGTGGTATATACTTCAAGGAACCTGCATGTATAGTGAGTCATCTCAGGAAAAAAAATGATTATACCTCCTCCCACACGACCCGAAGCCGCCATCCAGCGCCTGCTGACCGCCCTTGAGCCCTATGGAACCCCCATGGAGATCATTCCTCGTAAGCGGATTAACTGGGAATATAAAGATGTCCCGCAGTTCTACGTCTTCAAGAAAGGCGAAATTTCTGTGCTGCGCGCAACGGATGGTTTAGTTATTGCTACGCTCTCCGGGCAGAATTTGTTCGGTATTGCGGAGAGTATCCAGCCTTTACGTAGCCATATTCTGCGTGCAGAAACCGATTGCACCATGCTACGTATGGATGCCAGCCAGGCACATGAAATAATAAGTCAGCAAGACCTTTGGAAAGATGTGGCTATTATTCTTGCTTACTACACCACCTACCTCTGCTACCGCGATTCTGTCGTCGTGCAGCAACGCACTTATTCCATTATTCGTGGTCATCTTATTGAGATGAGCCGCTTGCCGGAAGAATCTCGATTAAGAACTTCAATTCTTGATTACATTCAGGAAAGAACGCACTTATCACGTAGCAGTATTCTGAATGTCATGTTTGCTTTAAAGAATGGCGGTTACATTGACATTCGCCGTGGAGGTTATTTACTGGAAGTCATCAATTTGCCTGAGAAATTCTAAAGCACGCTAATTATTGTTGTGATATTGGTTTTGTGGGTGTGTTATGCAATGATTTAACCTAGTTCTTTTTCATTTAAAATTAAATGAAGTTCAAATTCCTTCTTGCAAGGAATATGAATATCATCCGTCGCTTAAATATTAATACCATTGAGCAATCTCCCAGCAGCGACTTCAAGGATTATGATGAAAAAGACTCTTATTGCGTTAATCGCACTCAACGCCTTCGCAGTAACGAACGCCAATGCCGCAGCCGATACCGATACCTGGTATGGCGGTGCTAAATTAGGTTGGTCACATTATTTCGATGGCAATGGTGACAATGATTTCAATGATAACGTAAGCAACGCGACCGACTTTGAAACCAGCAGCGACAATGTTGGCGGTGGCGTATTCGCAGGTTATCAAATTAATCCGTGGTTGGCTGTTGAAGGCGGCTACGACTATCTCGGCAATATGCAGATCCAAGGCAACAACGGCGTAGCCGGTGCCAAAATGGGTTCTCAGGGCTTGCAGCTTTCTATGAAAGCTAGCTACGGTTTCACTGATAACTGGGATATCTATGGCCGTGCCGGTGCATTTGCATACCGTGCTGAAGCTGAGCAAAATGGCGATTCTAAGTTTGATACTGGCGTGCGCCCACTGGCCGCTGTCGGTACTGAATATGAGTTCAATGACAACTGGGCTGGCCGCGTGGAATACCAATGGGTTGGCAACGTGGGTAACTCCAACCAAATTGGCGTGAGTTCTGATGTCAGCACTGTGACTGCCGGTGTGGTTTACCGCTTTGGTGCCAACGAAGCCGCTCCAGTTGCAGCAGCACCTGCTCCAGTAGAAGCGCCAGTAGAACCACAGCGTTTCAACCTGAAATCAGACGTGATGTTTGCCTTCAACTCAGCAGTGCTTTCTGCTGAAGGTGAAGCAGCGGTACGTGACCTCTACAACCGTCCAGAAATTCAGGCAGCTAAAGACAAATCCACTATGGTGATTGGCTTTACTGACCGTCTGGGTTCACAAGATTACAACCTGAACCTGTCTGCAAAACGTGCGCAAGCCGTTGCTAACGAACTGGTTCGTTTAGGTATGCCAGCTCAGAACGTCCAGGCCGAAGGCCGTGGTGCAAGTGAGCCAGTAACTGGAACAACCTGTGATGCAGTCACTGCGCGTCAAGAACTGATTAACTGCCTGGCACCAGATCGCCGCGTTGTTATCGAAATTGCCGGTGTAGCGCCACAGCAATAAGTCCCAACATGCAATTACAAAAATAGCAGTAACGTCCGTTTTGCCCGATGCCTTAGTGCCTATCGGGCTTTTTTTTTGGTCCGGAAACCCTGAAGAATAAAGAGGAACGCGATGAAAAATTTAAAAATGGCTTGTCTGATCGTTGCAACACTGAGCGCAGGTTCGGCAAGTGCGGTTTCATTTCATGGAGAGGCGGGTTCTAAATGGACCAACCTGGGTATGAGTTTTGGTGCCAATGAGCCTGGTTTTACCTTTAGTGGTAACTGGGCACATAACGATAATGACGGTGATGTTGCGAGCCTGGGACTGGGCTGGAATATCCCGTTGGGTTCGGTGCTGATTACCCTCGGCGGTAAAACGCTGTATCTGAACCCGGATGATAACGACGAAGGTTATGCCGTGGCAGTAGGGGGTGGTGCGCAGCTGCCACTGGGCGAAAATTTTACTCTGTTTGGCGATGCTTATTTTTCACCTGATTCGCTCTCAAGTGGCGTAGCACAGTATGGCGAAGCGAACGCGGGTCTTCGCTGGAATGTTAACTCCACGTTTTCCGTTGATGGCGGGTACCGTTATGTTGGCATGGAAGGGAAAGATGGCCGCAGCGATAATATCTTAGCCGATGGCGCTTACGCTGGGGTTAATTTTAGTTTCTGATAAGTTTATTTTTGTACGGAAATTAGTTTGCTGGCGAAATGGTCACACACTACAATTATCACGTTGATACATCAAGCCTCATTGATATCGTCAATTCGAGTGATTCGATCCTTTAATATTGTTTGTGCATCTTGCTGTGCCAATACAATATACCCGCCTGTCCGGCGGGTATTTTTTTATCTAAATATTAAAATTTATTTTTAAATAAAAAGAATTTTGAATACGTGGTGCATTAACCTTATGCTGGTTTCAGCTCATAGGGACGTGGGCTATGTAAGCAACCATCAAATAGTAAGCAGTACGAGGCCACACTATGGCAACATAGTGTGGCTTTTTGCTATGTGATTTTCTGCTAACGTGAGGAGGTTAAAGAGGTTTTTGTTACAGGTGAATGACGTAAAATAAATGTTCACTGTTTTGCTTTTTCATTTGGCTAGCGCACGGTTGCTATATATATAAATAAGCGAAAAAATTAATTATCGGGAGTGGAGTTAAGAGTGGAATCCAGGTTTTGATTCCGGTTCTTTTAATTATTATTCATTGTAATAAAATGAAAACATAAAGGGTGGAAAACTCCATTTCGAGCATGGTGAGCTCCAGGTTACATATCTGCACTATTGTAATTATTTTTGTTAAAATATGGTTAATTTATTTATTTAAAAATAAACGAGTAATGGTTTTCAATGTCCTTCGAGCTGCGTTAATAATAGAACTGTACTATTTGTATTAATGCTTATTGTTCTTAAGGGTATCGAATGAAGAATATGTTTAAAATTGCCATGATGGCAACCGTTCTGGCTTTTTCTGGTGTGGCTTCTGCATCCAACTCAACCGAAACACTGCCGCAGGATAACCTGGCACAGCAATTAAAGCTGACACCAGAACAAATGAAGACGGTGAAGGCACTGCGCGAAGATGCACAAAAAGAGATCAGTAAGATTAATACTGATGCTTTAACTCAGGATGCGATTGTTGATATGTTCCATACCGGCGTGTGGGATGACACTGCGGCGAAGAAACAGCTGACCGCGATTGGCGATATTCAAGGCCAGGTACGTTACCAGCGTGCGAAATATCTGTTTAATGTTAGCCGCGTGCTGACCACTGAACAAAAGCAGCAGTTGCAGCAGATGCTGATTGAGAAACAACTCTACTGATTGACGTTGAATATGTCGGATGACGCTAGCGCTTATCCGACCTACGCCAGATTGGGATTTTGTAGGGTGGATAAG
>Ga0207696_1000573_pt1 | contig 28831 bp, 28 predicted proteins | sample KBSS54metaG_FD_184403 | JGI IMG/M metagenome (GOLD analysis project Ga0207696, IMG submission 184403) | Switchgrass rhizosphere microbial communities from Kellogg Biological Station, Michigan, USA - KBS S5-4 metaG (SPAdes) (version 2) | ecosystem: Host-associated > Plants > Roots > Rhizosphere >...
CTTTCGAGGCGCTCAATGTCCTTTTTCACCCCCGCCTGTGCATCGAGCTGCATCGCCCTTCTGAGATGGGTGATCGCCTCCACCTGCTGACCGAGGTCACGCTGTACCAGCCCGGTGATTTTGTGCAGCCTGCCGCGCACCTTGTCGGGCATATCGGCGGCGCTGGTCAGCGTCTGGGTTGCCAGCAGCAGACCGACATCCACCGGCTCACCGACGGCGTGCGCACGCATGGCCGCCAGTGCCACATCCTCGGCGAGCACATACGGTGTGGTGCGTTTGTGCTGGGCTGGCATGGTCAACCCGTACTGCATCGCATAGCGGCCAATCTCCAGCGCACCGGCAATATCACCGGCATCGAGCTTCCACAGCATGACAGTCATCACGATGTCATCCTGCGCGCCTTTGCCTTCGGCCAGTACACCGGCGACCCACGGCGCATAGGACGGCAACAGCGCGCGCTTTTTGTCGGCCTTGCGCTCGATGGAATGAATGGTTTTTAAAATGCGCTGGTCGGCGGCCAGTTTGACCAGCATCTGCTCGTAAGCATTTGCATGGCGCAGCGGGTTATCGTCCCGCTGCGCGGTCACAATGGCCGAGACCCGCATCATGTGTCGTGCAGCGGGACTCGTCATGGTTTATGCCTCCGCTGCCGGTTCATCTTTCGGCGGCGCAGGGAACTCACCGAGCTGGATGTTTTCAACCAGGCAACCAGCGGCGTAATCCTCGATCACGTAATCAATGTTCATGGATTCGTAGTTTTCGATACGGTCGAGCTTGCCGTTCTCATCAATGATGCGGCGATGGCTGTCATCCATGTAGTAAATGGACAGGTTTTCCAGCGTGGTCACCATCAGTCCATTCGCCGGGAAGAACGGCACGCGTACCGCTGGCAGGTTACCGATGCGTTTCTGGCTGACAATCACGTCCGCCGCCATCGCTTCGGTGTTGGCCTGCTCCTGGTTCACAATCGGGAAATATTTGTCGGCCAGTAACTGACGGCCACAGATGACCACCAAATCCGGGTCTTCCTGATACCACGGCGCAATCATGGTATTGGTCGCATCCATCACCAGTGCATCGAGGTTGGCGTAATCGCCGTGTTTACCCACGCGGATCACATCCGAAACAGTGCCATCTTCAGCGGTATGTTTGTTCATCACGCGCGCAGGCGCTTCGTTGCGGTATTTCTGCAACCAGCCGACCGCCACGTCCTGCAACAGCGGATTTTTGCTGCGGTCAGACGTCGGCGCACGCTTAATGCCGTTGAAACCGGCCATCATTAAATCAAGCGACTGACGTTTGATAATGGCGTTACGAATACGCAGCTGGAAGTCCTGGAAACGCGCCCATAAATCGAGGGTACGAAAACGAATATGGAAATCGAAATTGACCTGATCACATTCGTATTTATTGGACTCCAGCGCGGTGAAATCTTCGGTCTGACGCTCATGACCACTGGCGGTATCGGCGGTGCTGGCAATTGAGCCGGAGACACCGACACCGATTTTTTCACCCTTCATTTCAGCGACCGGCACCATGTTGATGCGGGTCAGAAAGTCAGATGACTCCTGCATGGTATTCATCAGTGTTTGCGTGACGGACGGGTCAACGCTGAATTTTTTGGTCATGTCACCGGCGTCGACGTTGTTGAGCTTCGCCACCTGGGTGAGGTAGGCGTTAAATTTAAAGCGGGTTTGTGGGCGCATTGTTTTTCCTGATTAATGAGGTTGTTCGGGGTTAACAGTTGGTCAGCACGGAGTCGCCATTGCCGCCGCTTGCCGGGTCGCGACGGCGCTGCGTAAAGCTCTCGGTGTTGTCGAGTGAGGTTTCCAGCGTGGAGAGTTCGCCTTTCAGGGTGTTGAATGACAGCTCCATCGCATTCAGACGCTGCTCAGTGGCGTCGTGGTTGGCCTGCACCTGCTCGGTGACCACCGTTACCGCTTCATGCACATCGTTAAAACGCGCATCGTCATCAGCCTGTTTACGGCTGAAAATGCCTTTGACGGTGTCGGTCAGTTTGTTCAGCAGGGTGTCGGGCTGGTCTTCAAATTCCAGCTCGGCCAGCGTGGCAACCGAGAACAAATCTTCCGGGCGTTCTTTGCGACCCGCAAGCGGATTGGTTTTGGCACGCGAGCAGAACTCCAGATATTCAGTACCGAGGCTTGCCGGGTCATCAGTCACCGCGAGGCCAATCAGATAGCACTTGCCGGAGTTGGAGAAATTCGGGCGAATTTCCATCGAGGTGTAAACCTTCTGGCCTTTGCCGACCATTTCCACCAGGTTCGCCAGCGGAGTGATGCGGGCGAACAGTGCCAGCTTGCCGTTGAGCGCCGAATCATCATCAATGGTTTCGGCTTTCAGCTCGGTGACATCGCCGTAACGGCAAAACGGGCTGTCAGGTAACACACTGGTGATGTGCTCGAGATTGATGCGTGCGCCGTAGACACGCGGGTCGAATGAATCGGCCATTTCCTGAATGTCGCTGCCGCTGATAACGCGACCGTCGCAGGTGTCACCTTCGACGCCGATGCGGAACCATTTAGAAACTTTCTTTGCCATGTTCAGGAGTCCTGAGTGTGGGGTGATTGGGTCAGGCTTAGTTTCCTGACTCTGCACCCGACCTGCCATTCATCCCGGATGGCTTACCCCTGACACAACAGCACCTTAGCGCGCTTCCCCCTTCGGTTCAGTAGCCTTGCCGCTTATCAGATAACGCGAGGCCACCATGACCATCACCACCGATACTTCCATTCTTAAAGATCCACGACGACAGGCGTCATTGCTTTACTGGCAGGGGTTTTCCGTGCCACAGATTGCGGAAATGCTCGGACAGAAACGCCCGACCGTGCAGAGCTGGAAGCAGCGCGACGGCTGGGACAGCATTGCGCCCATTAGCCGTGTTGAAAACAGTCTCGAAGCGCGGCTTATTCAGCTGATTACCAAGCCGAAAAAAGACGGCGGCGACTTCAAAGAAATTGACCTGCTAGGCCGACAGATTGAGCGGCTGGCGCGGGTCAATCGCTATAACCAGACCGGCAGTGAAGCGGATTTAAATCCCAACGTGGCGAACCGCAATAAAGGTGAGCGTAAGAAGCCGAAAAAGAACTATTTCAGCGACGAGGCTATCGAAAAGCTCGAGGAGATTTTCTTTGCTGAATCCTTCGAGTATCAGCTCGGCTGGCATCAGGCGGGATTTAAGCACCGTATCCGCAATATCCTTAAATCCCGCCAGATTGGCGCGACGTTTTATTTCTCGCGTGAGTCACTGCTGCGCGCGCTGAAAACCGGCCATAACCAGATTTTCCTCTCAGCGTCCAAGACGCAGGCGTATGTGTTCCGCGAGTACATCATCCAGTTTGCGCGCCTGGTCGATGTTGACCTGACAGGCGACCCGATTGTCATCGGCAACAACGGTGCAAAACTGATTTTTCTCGGCACCAATTCCAACACCGCACAGAGCCATAACGGCGACCTGCTGGTCGATGAAATTTTCTGGATACCCAACTTCCAGAAACTGCGCAAAGTGGCGTCAGGCATGGCCTCGCAGCAGCACCTGCGCTCGACCTATTTCTCGACCCCGTCCACGCTGGCGCATGGCGCGTATCCGTTCTGGTCAGGGGAACTGTTCAACAAAGGCCGGTCAGACAAAAGCGAGTGTGTTGACCTTGATATCAGCCACACGGCGTTAAAAAACGGCATGGCCTGTGCCGACGGTCAGTGGCGGCAGATTGTCACCATTGAGGATGCGCTCGCCGGGGGCTGTGACCTGTTTAACCTCGACACGCTGAAGCGCGAAAACAGCGCCGAGGATTTCCGCAATTTATTCATGTGCGAATTTGTCGACGACAAAGCTTCGGTGTTTCCGTTCGAGGAGCTGCAACGCTGCATGGTCGACAGTATGGAAGCCTGGGCGGATGACTGGCAGCCGTTCGCCACGCGCCCGTTTGGTTATCGCCCGGTGTGGATTGGTTACGATCCTTCACACACCGGCGACAGTGCCGGATGTGTGGTGCTGGCTCCGCCAGTGGTTGCCGGGGGCAAATTCCGCATTCTGGAGCGTCACCAGTGGAAGGGGATGGACTTCGCGACGCAGGCCGAATCCATCAAAAAGCTGACCGAAAAATACCACGTCGAATATATCGGTATCGATGCCACCGGTATCGGTCAGGGTGTTTACCAGCTCGTGCGCGCATTCTATCCGGCAGCGCGGGAAATCCGTTACAGCCCCGAGGTGAAAACCGCAATGGTGCTCAAAGCCAAAGACACCATTTCACGCGGCTGCCTGGAATACGACGTGAGTTACACCGATATCACCGCCTCGTTTATGGCTATTCGTAAAACCATGACCAGCAGCGGGCGCAGCGCGACCTATGACGCCAGCCGCAGCGAAGAAGCCAGCCACGCCGATGTCGCGTGGGCAACCATGCACGCGCTGTTAAATGAGCCATTAACCGCCGGTAGTGGCCACGCATCAACCTCAATTCTGGAGTTCAACTGATGGCAAAGAAAAATAAAAAACACGCAGCAATAAACACAGTCACACCACCGGCTGCTGCACCGCAAAAAATGGAAGCCTTTACCTTTGGTGAGCCGTCGCCGGTGCTCGATCGCCGTGACATTCTGGATTACACCGAGTGCGTCGGTAACGGGAAATGGTTTGAGCCACCGGTGAGTTTTACCGGTCTTGCCAAAACGCTGCGCGCTGCCGTTCACCACAGCTCGCCGATTTACGTAAAGCGCAATATTCTGGCCTCAACATTCATCCCGCACCCGCTGTTATCACAGCAGGATTTCAGCCGCTTTGCGCTGGATTTTCTGGTGTTCGGCAATGCGTTTTTAGAAAAGCGCATGAGTGTCACCGGCAAGCTATTACGGCTGGAAACCTCCCCGGCCAAATACACCCGCAAAGGCACCGGCGAGGATGCGTACTGGTTTGTGCAGTCGTTTGTCACCCCGCATGAGTTCGCGCCGGGTTCTGTGTTCCACCTGCTGGAGCCGGACATTAATCAGGAGCTGTACGGCCTGCCGGAATATCTCAGCGCGCTTAACTCCGCCTGGCTGAACGAATCGGCAACCTTGTTCCGCCGTAAGTATTACCAGAACGGCGCGCACGCCGGTTACATCATGTATGTGACTGATGCCGCACAAAGCAGCACCGACGTGGAAGCTCTGCGCGAAGCGATGCGCAGTTCAAAGGGACTGGGGAACTTCAAGAACCTGTTTTTCTATGCACCTAACGGCAAACCGGACGGGATTAAAATCGTGCCGCTCAGCGAAGTGGCGACCAAAGACGATTTCTTTAACATCAAGAAAGCCAGTGCCGAGGACTTAATGAGCGCGCACCGTGTGCCGCCGCAAATGATGGGCGTCATCCCCAACAATACCGGCGGTTTCGGTGACGTGGTAAAAGCGGCCCAGGTGTTTGTGCGTAATGAGCTGACGCCGTTGCAGGAGCGGATTAAGGAGGTTAACGAGTGGGTAGGGGCGGAGGTGATGCGGTTTAAAAAATACATGTTGGAAGAAAATCTTGATTGAACTCATCGAGAAAGGGTGCCTATGTACTTTTTAGGATGGGAAATGTATGTTACATAGGTCATTGAAATGTAAGAACGAGTGTGGGATTTTCATTAAGTTATTAGGAGGTAGTATGAGCATTGAACTCAAAAGGTTTTCAATAAAACGATTGTACGGATATAAAGACATTGAATTGAATTTCAATGGCAAAAGTACCATTATTATTGCTGAAAATGGTGCGGGTAAAACGACATTAATTAACGCACTTAAATCAACTTTGAAAGGAGAGGTTGACGAGCTCAGAAAAGTTAAATGTGAAACAATAACTTTGGAGTTAAGTGACCGGAAATTTACGATAAATATTTCCGATTTGAGTTTTTCGGACTTTTTGGCAAGTAACTATGTCCCTTCAAGTTTTAGAGATTTAGAACGATTCGCTAGACCCTCACAACTTGATGATATTCTGTCCTTTGTGAAGGATAAACCTGTCAGAGATGCTAGGAGTTGTTCTTGGTATAAAATGATATATAAGAGAAGTCCATATTCAAATTCTGAACTTGAAGCTATTCTAATGGATTTAAGACGTGCGTTAAATAAGTTCAATGATTCAAGCTCTGAAATGGATCTTTTTTCAGAAAACAAGAATGAAAAATCTGCATCCGTTCTTGCATTAGATGAAATAAAACGACTTACTAATGACATAGATATTATATATTTACCAACGTATAGAAGGATTGAAAAAGCAACCTTAAGAGATAAGTTCAACCATGAAGAGAATGAGAGAGTAGTTTTTATTGAAGGGGAAATGATAAAAACATCAGCGGGGCCATCATCAACAAATATAGAATTTGGTTTGTATGATGTGGAAAGTAAATTAAAAGAAATAAGTTCCTCAATTGAACGGCGTTCTAGTTTAGGGTATAGGACACTAAGCGCAACAATAATTGAAGACATGATGACAGGAAGAGTAAACGCACCGGCAAAACCAAAGTTGCCATCTGTTTCTGAGTTATCGCGTTTTCTAGGTCGAGTAGTTAATAAAGATAAAGAAGGAAATAAAAGAATTATTCAGGAGGTTACGGATATAATGGAGGATAAAAGTTTACTTGCAAATAACAAAATGCTCAATTACTTTCTATCTAAACTGAAAGGAGTTATCGATTCAACAAAAGAATTGGAACTTAAAATTGAGAGTTTTGTTACCATATGCAATAAATACCTTCAATTATCAGACGATTCTAAGTCATTGAATTTTGATGTTGAAACATTGCAAGTTATAGTGAAAGATGTTTTTACAAATAATCCAATTGAATTAGAAGATCTATCTTCAGGTGAAAAACAAATTATTTCATTAATGGCTCATATGTATTTAGACCATACCAGAAAGAAAATTGTTTTAATAGATGAGCCTGAGTTGTCACTATCTTTGGAGTGGCAGGAACATGTACTTATTGATATTGCAAACAGCCCATCCGTGATGCAGTTATTAGCAATTACACATTCTCCATTCGTGTTTAATAATGAGCTTAAAACAGAAGTTAAAACACTCAAAGTATCAAAGGAAAGAGAGCGTAGATGATCATGGATGAAAGATTCAAGATGATGATGGATGCGATTAAAAAACCTTGCGTCCTTAGGCTCAAATTAATAAAAAATAAATCTCCTGATAATATTATGTTCGTTTTTGAAGGGGATGATGACTATGATTTTTATTTTCATGCATTAAACCTTTGCAGCTTTGAAAAAGACTATTCACATATAAATGGCTCAGGTAAAGACCAATCGATAACGCTTTACACTGAATTAAAAAATGAGGGGAGTGAGTATCTCTCAAAAACTTATTTCTTCGTTGATCAAGACTATTCTCTATTCTGCCACTCATGTAAAAACATCCTAACACTTCCATTTTACGCAATCGAAAATCCTCTTGCAGATGAAAGGGTAATAAAGCACTTTTTAACATCTACATTTAGATTTGATGAAAAAAATAAAGCCATACTTGAATGTGTCATGCAGATGTATATTAAAGCAAGGGATAGCTTTTATCTTGAAATTAAAGAATTGTCGATTCATTTGTTTATGGCGAGAATACTAGGTCTCGGGCTCGAGTTTCCTAATAATGAAGAGGTTTTTGATAAAATAAATAAAGATCATGTTGTTCTTAAAATGAATGGTATCGAAAGCGTGAATCAGAGAATTAAAACCCTCTCACCTGATGAACGAGCTTACCATGATGTAATATGTTCTTTAGATAAAGACCAGTTAACTAGAGGGAAATATGTTTACCATTTTGTAAGTGAGTGGTTAATCAGAATCAAAAAATATATACATTCAAGAATTGATAATTTGAATGCGGAAATTGAACAACAAAAGAAAAAAACAGAGAATGCTGAAGAGTTAAAAGAGCTTTCTGCAAGGAAAGTTCTAGCTAAAGTTCAGTATGAACATAAAGATGTATCAATATCAAAACTTGCACCTGCTTGCCGGAAGGTTAGGGAGCTTGATAAATTTTTATTAAGCATCTGATATTACTTTACAGCTTAGGGGGTAGGAATTGATGAGTGTAGTCATCCACTGCGCGCAATGCTATCCCCGCCACGCCTGCACGCTTCATGGGTCGGTTTTAATGCAGGTGCAGCAGATACGACAAAGCCCGCCAGAGCTGGCAGGCTTTGATAAAAACGATCCATTTACGATCATGCGTTTCCATGCACTATATGCATGCACGCTTTTTTAGGCAGTAAGTGGGGTGTAAAGCATCTATTCTGTGTCCTGGCCTCTGAGTTCACTTTCAACGTCTGCTATCAATTTCTGACAGAAGAAAGGTATTTCTTTGTTGATAATATGGTCGCCACCAGATGGCCTAACAACGTCATTAAACCATGCCTCTTTTGACAGCGATGCAGACTGATCGCCACGTAATCTTCGTAGCTCGGCATAGGCTTGAATAGCTTGTTCATTTAGGTACATAGCATACTGACGATTGAGCACAATTTCAGACAAAATCAACGAGCCTTCCTTCGTGTTAGCGGCAGCCCCTGCGGTTAGCCCTTTCTCATGAGCAAGGTTCAAAAGGTCGAAATAAGCTCTTTCCTCAAGGTCGACTTTAGCATCGTAAAAATGTCTTGCCTCAGCGTTCAGTTCCCGCACTTTGTTTTCCAAGGATTGAACTGACTTTCTCTTTAAAAAATCAAACATCACCACCCTCGCTGATAATTATGAAAAGTGAAGCAGAATTCTACTCTTAAGTATCTGTGCTCAATAGCTACGTTATCAAAGAATGACACTTTGGATTAAGGCATATCGAAACGATTATTTTACTTCGTAATAAACCTGCTCATCTGTCTGTTCTTCGTTTTCACTGTTCGCCAGGTCTGCAATCAGCGAAAGCGCCAGCTTTAAATCTGATGGTTTGCAATTCGCAATCAGTGATACCTCAGCGATAAATTGCACACATGCCCACTTATGTTGGGCGCGGCTGGTCTCTTCCATCAGCATGAGTTCCTCTCGATAAATTCACTGTATGAATATACAGTATCATGTGCGGTTAACATTTGTGAAGGAAATTATCATCCCGTGACTGGATTTATAGTCATGAAAACAATAGATAAATTATTCTTGCCTGAAAGTTGCGCAAATTCGCTGCCTCGTTTTATCGGTTCCGAAAAGGCGCTCCCACGCGGCACGGTCAGCCTTCTTTAGCATCTCCGCATACTGGCCGAATGGATCATGAACAACCTTGTTTGTATCAATGTTGTGCATTGTGTTCATGCCTTTCCATATTTTTTTAACTCTCAAAGCTGTGGTATCTGGTTGCGTAGCGATTAAGTCGCCACTAGCTGTGCCTCGATACCAATTGCCATCGATAGACATTTTACTGCCAGCCATAAGATGCAGAGCTGTGCCACGATTTATGGTTTCACCAGTTTGTTCCTTAGTGTTCTTAATGAGCAAGTTCACCGCCGTATCGTTAGTTACATCGAAGTAGGGTGATGAGTGCTGCCGTTTTGGCTTCTTCTCTGTTATTCGTTCAGCTAATTTTCGTCTGGCCGATCGGCTCAGAGGTTTGCTTAAGTCAATCTCTGGCGGGGAAGGGGGCGCTCCGAAAGTCTCCCCCGTACAGTTATTGACAGAACTCCGAGAGGGCGAAGGATCGCCCTTAAGGTCAACGTCCAAAACAAGAGCAAGTTTCGGGACAATCTTCCACTGAATGAGGCGGGTTAAAATCGGGGTGTCACTGCCGACGGTGGTATCAAATACACCTTTAATACGCGTGCATTCCTCACCGTATTCGTTGAGAGTTTCGGTTGGCTCATACCAGGTACGCACCTGCAATTCGTCACGGCGTACAAATGGGCCACCCTGCGCGTTGACGTAATCAGCCCACAGACCAGCATCAGCCGCATCATGTACCGCTGCAAACTCAACACTGAGCGCATGAGCGGTTTCAGTATCAGCCATTTTTCGCAGCTCACGATAAACCGTTACTGGCGCACCGCCCACAAACTGAAACTGACGAATACGCCAGCGAGCCGCCCAGGCAGCGACAGCCGGAGCCGTTTCTTTTAACAGCTCACCGCTTTCGTCATCGCGTTCACCATCCAGTGCAAACCCATCAATATTTTTACTGATGTATTTCGCCACATAACCGGTGGCGCTGCCTTTTTCGGGGTCGATAGCTTCGGCATGAAAGCGAGCCTTACGGGCTTTATCACTCACCAGCTCGGCAGCATCTTCCTGATGCGCATATTTCAGCATCACAGCACGCACTCGGGAAATATCCTCGGGACGCATGAAAATCAGCATATGCCAGTGGGGTGTTCCGTCATGATGAGGCTCTGCAACCCGGATGCCAAAAATACGCAATTCAGCGCGGTGCAGTTTGGCGCGAATACGCGACCAGACGGAGGTTAAATAGCTCTGCGTATCTGAGGGGCTGGCACCGTTCCACTTACTGTTACGGTAGCCTGCTTTGGTTGTGGCATGGTATTTCGACGGCGCGGTCAGGGTGTAAAATTCCCCCACATAACCCAGCTCGTTTGAGATCTTTTCAAACCCGCTGATGCGCGTCATTAATTCCCCGCGACGGATGGCCGGATTAGCCACACTGCCATCGTATTTATCAATCAGGCTGATGCGGTTTCCTTCCTCGTCCTCGAGATCCATTCCCTTGAGAAATTCACGGATACGCCGTCTTTGTTCGCGCCATTCCGCAATGCAGGAATTGCTGGCGTAGGGAGTGTGTTTTTTACTGACATTGCCCAGGGCAATTTGCAGATGTTCACGCCATTCAGAAGCGACACGGCGTAAACGCCCACGCCACCATTTCTCATTGACCATGCGCAACACCGCAGGGCCAATATCATCAAGCGAAACTAATTTAGTGGTGACGCGCTCCCACAACGGCGGCTGACACCTGAAATGACGGGCAATCTGTGCAGCACGCATATAAATCGCATACAGCACTTTTAACCTGCCAACATCGCCCTCGATAGTCCCGATCTCGCCGTTAATGTAATTCGCAATATCAGCGGCCAGCAGTTCAATGTCGGCTTTTGACATATCCTGCAGGCGGTTATATCGGGCGGTCAGGTTAACCAGTTTTGAGGCAAGAAAACGGATGTCCGGCGCATCAAAACGACCGCCAAATAATTGCTGTGAAAGATGGCTGTCGATGCCAGTGATTTGGTAAATACCAGCGACCAGCTCAAGCCGCGGCAATGCTCGCCTGACAAACGTCACGAGGTGAGCATTGGCTCGTTGAGCACCGAAATTACGCTCTAAATAATCGACCCGACGATTAATATCGTAACGCACACATTCTGGCTGCTTTGCCAGTGCATCACGCGCACGCAGCAACGCCGCAATCTCTCGATCACGGCGATGTTGTTCTTTGTAGGTCAGATAGGGGCTGGCAATGGCCTGTCGTGGTGCATTCCACGGCCAGGCAAAGTTAATGCGGCTCATATCGCATTCTTGTAGTGCTGGTTTTTCAGCTCTGCGATTTCCTGACAGGTAATGCAGAGCGTGACACCGGGTACCACAGCGCGTCGAGCTTCGGGAATAGCAGTGTCACATTCTTCGCAAAAGAACGCACTTGCGGCACGCTGAGGCTGTGGGCGAGCCTGTTTAATATTGCGCGCCAGTTCCTCATCCACGCGCTGTTGTACTAAATCCATTGCGTCGGCCATTAGTGCAGCTCCTGAGATTCATTTTCATAGCGAAGTGCTTCGCGGCGCAGTAGCTCTGCGGCTTCTTTCCCGTCCATACCCTCGCGGGTGATGTGAACCGCCAGCGCCTCAAGACGCAATGAGACAGCCAGTGCACGGTCTTTACGTTCTTCGTTTTTTGCTTTATTCAGCAGAGAAACCAAAGCAGTGTTCTCAGTTTCAAAATTGCGGTTTTCGATGTTTCGCATATCTCTGTTTCCTGGTTTTGGGCAAAAGAATGCCCGGCGGGTTTACGCCTGATTTTTGGGATGGATTAATTACTCAGCTAAAAAGCAGTCGTGCTTTGAAAATCTTGCCGGGAGTAAACTTCCCCAACGGGTAATTTCATTCATTGAACGGATAATCAGTAAACGGCGCGCCTGTTCGAAATATTCAAACGGCTTACCGATTTCGTCGGGTTTAAATGATGACGGTTCCAGACGATTAGCCAGTGTCAAAACAACGAATTTAAAGTTATTGTCGAGCTTATTAAAATTGCGCAGCGCCGTGTTGTTGGTCGCTTTTAATTGCTGACGGAAACGAGCGAGACATTCATCGCCGGTCATTTTTAACGGGCAATCAATCCGTGCATGTATCAAGTACACATTGTTAAATGTCGCTTGTGGTGCCTTTACAGATTCAGCCAGAGCAGCACTTTTCATATAGTCCTCCAGCGCTTAATCAGCCTGGTAACGAGTGATGGCTTACGAGTACGCAGCCCATTTAACAATGCAGACTGGTCGTGGCTCGGGTGCCAGCGGTGATTGTTCTCACCCATGATCCAGCCGTGGCCGTAACTCATGGACGGACTTTGGCGTTTCAGTAATGAAGCGAATGACGGTTCCATGTGTAACACCTCAAATCAGACCGAATGAAGCGCTTAAACCACTGACAGTATCAACCACGCTATTCATGGCAGGGTTGGTCTGTAAGCGGGCGTGCATCGTCATTGCAGCAAGTGACAAATACCGAATACCCGAATTGACACTCTCAACCATCGAATGCTTGCGACAAGCTGTAAGCTTTTCATCAGATACTGCACCCGCTGCAATCAGACCTACTTCAGCAGTTGCTTTAAGTGCGTATAACTGGAGTTTGTCATCGGCTAATTCGTTAACCGGAACGCATGGCAGGCAATGCAATTGCGCCAGAAACCCATCAACTAACGATGGATCTTCAGTTACGTCAGTGAGGGCCATCAGCTCAGGAATATTCAACTGATGCGGCTGCTCTGGATTGAGTTTGTTGCGCAGTACTTGAGGGCGCATACCGAGTTTTTCCGCCAGTTCGGCCAGGTTGTGCTTAGTTGTGAAATTACGGCATGCATCTTCATAGTGGGGCTGTTTAGAAACTTGATAATCAAACATGGTTGCTCATCCTTAAACTTGCATAATCAAGTTATCGTTTGATGTAGCGACAATTGACGGCATGCTGGCGATTCTTTTCACGCCATGCAGCAACATTAATCAATGCGTTACCATGTTTTTCCATTACGTCTTTACGTGATTTACCGGTCTCTTTGCAGGTAATCGTTCTTGTGACTGTAGAGGTCGGGGTTGGGGCAAGTAGCACTACGCCATTTGCAATCCACTTTTCGAGTACAGAACTACTGATACCGTTGGCAGCGCAGAAGTTTTCTTTCGACATGGTAGGGGAGTTTGCCAACGCAGCGGCTTTTTCCAGAGCCTGGTCAAGAGCAGTATTGATGGCAGGAACTAACTGAGCTGCAATGCTTGCAATGAAGTCAGGGGAGGCTAGCATCTGAGATGTGAGCTGAGAGTTTGCATTTTCAGTATGCATAACGCAGTATCTCCGTATTAAGGGTTGTGTTCTATGGTGTTACATGTGGTGTGCAACAACATTAGATCACAAATGTATTCATGTAAAATACTTTTTGTATTTGTGGTGACTGATGTTCGAAAATAAATCAACGGCATTAGAGATTATTGAAAGATTAAGCTCATCATATGGCGTTAAGTCACAGCGAGAGCTTGCAAAAGCATTGGAAATCCCTCCAAACAATGTCAGTGCTTGGGCTCAGCGAGGTAGTGTTCCCGGAAACTCAATCATTAAATGTGCACTCGATACAGGGGCTGAGCTTAATTGGTTGGTTAATGGGGAACTTGCAAAAGCAAGTTCAAAAGAAAAAAAACCTAGAGGGCAAGGTAAGGCGCTTTATGATGAGGTCATGTCAAATGGTGGAAAACCCGTATTACGTCGCATAATGGATGCATACGGATTTACCCTTCAAAAACAATTATGTGACCTGCTCGATTTATCATCTGGAACGGTTAGTACATGGGTACGGCGAGATTATTTTCCTGGTGATGTTGTTGTAACTTGTGCTCTGGATACAGGTGTCTCCCTCGAGTGGCTTGCTACTGGTAAAGGAACATCTTCAGGAAGTTCAGTACAAGGTATAGCTACTAATTATTCTGTACTAAAAAAGTACAATATTGAATCTGGTATTTTAGAAGAAAGTGGTGAGTGGATTTGCGATAAGTCACTAGTTCAGCCTTTATCTGAAAATTGTGGTTTTGTCGAAAAGGGCAATGAATCCTGGATTGTTGATTTTGAACAAAAAAATTTAGGTAACGGTCGATGGCTAATAGATATTGATGGCAGCCATGATGTCTATAGTGTCGTGCGTGTCCCCGGAAATAATATTCAGCTAAGTAACAAAGGTACTGATATCCAGTGTAAAGTGACTGATGTGGTTTGCATTGGTTTAGTTAGGAAGACGATATCAAATAATTAAAATTATAAATTTAATATAAGGAAGTGAATTTACATGAACTACTTCTGGATTACACAAAAACCTCAGTCACAAAAAAAAGAATTAGAAAATGGTTGGATAAAGGCCAGGCCAGCAAAAATATATAATCACTACAGGGAAATGGTAAAAACAGTTAAAGAAGGTGATGTGATTTTTTTCTGTAGTCGGGGAATAATCAATCATATAGGTTTTGCTGTTAGTTCAGTCATAACTGAAACTGATGAAAAAGGTGAGTTGTGGAGGGTCGAATTTAAGTCTCATCAATTAGAAAATCCCGTGGAGATTAGCAATCACAGTGAATATCTTTTAGACAAAAGAGCAGAAAAATACTCGCCAATTACTTCTTTAGGAACAGCGCATCAAGGCTACTGTTCAGAAATTAGTGAAGTAATAGCTTGGTATCTACTATCTAGGGCTGGTGTATATTATAAAAATAATGAGATAGTTGAACTGGACAAAGCGGTAGGGTATCGGGATGCGAAATCGGCAAGTTATAGAATTTCCAATTTGAATACTTTGATGTCTTCTCTTTCTAGAGAGGATATTTTAGAAACACTAGATAAGTTTAGTGAGCTGAAATATTCTGATTATAAATACCAAAAATCAACTACCTATGATCTTGAATATAACGGTAACCTATATCCTCCGAAAGTCATTTTCGGAGTTTCAGCAGTCGCTATAATAAATAGAGTCTTATTTGCAGACGAATTTAGCGGTGGGCTGAACTCGCCATGTTTTAACGTGCTAAACTCACTTGGCTTTGATGTGGTTAAGAAATTATCATTAGATAATAAAATTCAAGAAGAAACGAATGATGCTCTTCTCGAAGATATTGAGGTTGTAGTAAGTGACCCTGATATTTCAGTAACTCAACGGAAGCAACTTATAGATGCAAGAATTGGACAAGGAAAGTACAGGGATGACTTGAAGAAAATCTACGGCCAATGCCTCCTGACAGGGATCACACTTGATGCTCTGCTCAGAGCGAGTCATATAAAACCATGGCGGGAATCAAGTAATGAAGAGCGGCTTGACCCTTACAATGGACTATTATTATCGGCAAACATTGACGCGCTATTTGATAGAGGTATGATATCTTTTAAAGATAATGGTGAATTAATTATATCTAACTCATTGCTAAATTACGAGTTAATGGAATCCATTGGTTTAAATCCAGCAATGAAAATAAAACTAAATTCTAAAAGCTACAAATATTTAGAATGGCATCGCCGTCGATATTTCCCATATTTGAATGTATAGGATGATTTAGACGTATTGGTTTTTATCTTGGAGGCAAAATGATTAAGGAAGAATTAGAACATTTCTTAGATCTAAGAACAAAACAAAGTACTCTCAAGTCGAGAAATATATCTTTGGTAATGTACTACCTTGGCTTTGATGGGGAGATTTCACCTAGTCTGGAGGATTGTGCGAAAAAATTTAATGTTGGGGATCAAGAAAATCCTGCTAGAAAAGCGGAAAGGCCTAGACAAATTATCAATAAGTTATTTTGGAGTAAAGCATGCATAGAGGATTTTCCCTCTTTAAGCCTGCTAGATGAGTATTTACAGATAACACCTTTTGTAACAGATGGTGAATATTATGAATACTGTGTTAAAAATAATATAACTGATATGACAGTCCATCCTTTATCTCTACTAAGGATTTTAAGCGAGTTTAAAAAAATTGATGGTTATGGTATTTACACTTCACAATTGGATGAGCTTACGAGGTTTAAAGCACGTTTCGGCGATGAGTTCTATATTGCTAAAAATGAACATATTGCTTCATATCTAAATGCAATACAAGAAGCCAAAAAGATCCCTGGAGCTATTGGTATAGCAAAGGTTAGTTATATTGAAGAAATTGCAAGAAGTAATAATTTAGATATAAAACTCATGCTGCGAATCATGAAATTAGATGTCGACTCATGGTTCGGAAAAATAAATGGAGAAGAATATTATCTTTTTGAAAATAGAGATAATATGTTAATTAATTATTTGGAGAAAATAGCTTCGGTAACAAAGGGTGATGAGGTTTATAAACTTGCTTCCGTGATAGTAAATGCGAGTAAATCTCGAACTGCCAAAAGAGGAGAATATCCAGTTCAAGATGTGGTTGAACATTACCTTAAAAGCTCAAGATTTACCATTGTCAATGATGATTATATTGAGCTAAATATTGAGCCGAAGAAACTGAATGAAATTGAAGAGCTTATTGTCCATTACATGGAGAGCTCTAAAACGTATGACCCAAAAGAAGTAAGGGATTATCTAGAGCAAACCACTGGTTACAAATCAGTATATATTAATAAAAGCACTTATGGGTCTCCATTAATTTATGTAGATAAAACAAAAGGAAGAAAAAATTACCGGTGCTCATTGATTGGTTCAGAGAATAAAAATTTTGTAATAAACAGATATGAATCATTCAAACAAAAGCTTCTAGAGTTGAGTAAATATGGTACTGATATTGATATTGATGCAAAAGCTCGAAAGGAACAGAAAGTGTTAAGAAGTTGGTTGTTCGACAACAAATTACATGCAAAATGTGCAATTTGTAATTCGAATTATTCAGTTGGTGCTTTAGTTGCTGCACATAAGAAAAAACGCTCTCTTTGCTCAGAAAACGAACGCACGGACCCTTATATAGTAATGCCTCTTTGTGTATTTGGATGTGATAATCTTTACGAAAGAAAATTAGTGAGAATTCGCAATTCAAAATTTATTGCATGTGATTTTGAACAAGTTTTACTTGACTCAATAGAATATCAGTATCTAACTAAATTAGATGGTGGAAAAATTGATAATCAATGGGGTGAAGGAAATAGTGAATATTTCGAATGATTAATCTATATATGAAAACAGTCAACCTGCGCTCAATGAGTAAACTTTCTATTGTTGCATAATGTTCTTACGGTGGGGTGTAGTCACTACGTCGCCACCATTATCTGTATCTTATTGATTATAAATACACAAATTAGTATTCGGTCTTTTTTTTATCTGTATTTCAAATCAATAGCTTATATCGCTACATCCAAAAATATCCTAAAAATCGATATTCGGTCCTTTTGGATTTCCGTAACACAGTCATAACAACATAAACTCCTTTTCCCTCGAATCCAAATATTTTTCTGTCATTTTTTGAGACTTATTACCCAAAAGTTTCTGGGTGAATTCCTTTCTGTGCCCCGTTTCTTACACTCTACTGGTCTGGCTGTTTTTTTATGCCGGAACTAATCAGAACTCAGAAAATTTCATTAGTGCGCATCGTCACTGCGTTGATTGGTAGCAGGGGGACGGGATCCATTGCAAGGGTAAACCAAGCTGGCTGGGTAGGAGATTAACCGCCTTAAAGCCTATGAGTTCACCAAAACCAGGTAAGAAAAAAACGCGCTGAATGAGTGGCGGCTCTTGGTTTGATTGTTAGCTCACATTCATGAATGTAAGACGTCAAAATATTCACAAAATCAATGGATTGTTGTGTTCACTATCGTTATAATTTTTCCTAAATCAGGGATGGTCAAGAAGTGATTAAACTGAAGTTGTTTATTTTAAAGTCTGTTTATACAAAAAGACAAACTATCACTAAAGATTTTTAATGGATTAATTTTATCTATGAACAGCAACCACCTTTGCAACATTCAATCAAAAAATACAATAGACCATCTCAAAGAGTGTTTACAAATAGAAGTGATAAACCGAAGTGGGAATAAGCATTTCTCATGGTTTAAGGTTTTTCATAGGGTTATTTTTAGCCGAAAGAAGCGGTTTTACTTCTGGTGGCGTATTGCCAACTATCTATATAGTTTACCTAATAACCGTTATAAGAAATTAGCTCGGAAAATTAATGATAATCTTCGTCATAAATATGGGGCTGATATGAGCATAGCAGCGCACATTGGTGCTGGTATGAAGATTAATCACTATCTGGGTATTGTAGTTAGGTCAGAGTGTATCATTGGTAAAAATATGAATATTCGACAAAATACTACGATTGGTCGTAAAAGCTCACGAGGTGATATTGGCATTACCTTCATAGGGGATAACGCAGATATTGGAGCTCATAGTTGCATAATTGGTGATATAAAAATTGGTGATAACGTGACTATCGGTGCAATGACTTTTGTAAATAAAGACATCCCTGATAACTCTGTTATTTATAATACCGTTTCTTCCATCATTAAGAGCAAGTAAGAATCATTTTATATAGAATAGTACTTAGGAAATGAAGAGCGTTGTTGAATAAATCAAGCTTTTGTCCTGTAGTCCTGGTGCAGGTTAAGTGGAGTACCCCAAGCCTATAGACTCTTCCTATGCTCAAACTATAGGGCAGAATTGTCTACAGTCTTGGGGTAAAGACCAATAAGCCTGTTACTTCACGAGCAAGTCATTTTCAACCATTCGTACACCCTTAACCGTTTTGGTTAGCGCAACAGCTTTATTTGCCTCAGCGGATGAAGCGACAAAGCCGCTAAGTTGTACTCGCCCTTTAAACGTGACGACACTGATATCCGTAGATTTCAGTGATTTCTCTGCCAGCAGAGTCGATTTAACTTTGGTTGTAATAACCGTATCGTCGATATAGCCGCCGGTACTTTCTTGTTTTGAGGAACCAGCGCATCCTGTCAATGTTGTTGCTGCCAGAGCTATTGCGCAAAAAATAGCCATTATGTTTCTATTTTTCATAATTAATCTCCTTGAGGTCGACATGTACACAGGCCGTTATCTTACCCGATGATTTCACGATAATCAGCAGTTCTGCTAACGCAATTGATAGCGAAGCTTATCATTGATAAGTTGCTGTGACATCGGCAGTTGTACGATGTCATCAGGGGAGGTGAGTGGAGACATAAACCACTTGTTATAGAGCTCATCAAATCGTTTTGTGGCAAACATGGTCTTTATGTTGGTATTAATGATTTCTTCCATTTCATCCGCATTTTTATCCACGGCTAAACCATATTCTAATGTATTACCAAAACCACTGGCGTTGATCTGGTAATCTTCTTTATTTGGCATTTCAGCCAATTTACCACGGATAATAACGTCATCAGTGATGAATGCTGAAATATGACCATCGGCAAGCAAATCAAAACCATCATTAAAATCGCGCACTAACTTCACCGAAATTGAGTAATTGTAATTTTCATTCATCTTTGCCAATTCTAATGCGGCGGTACCGCCACTGATAACACCGACTGTATGCCCACTCAGTAACTCTTCATTCAAAACTTGCTCTGATTTCTTGGTCAGAATATTCATTTTGGTGTAAAACCACGGAATAGAGAATTTAACTATTTTATGACGTTGCCCAGAGTTCGCCGCGACTGCACATAAAACATCCGCCTGATTATGGGATATAACCTCAAAGCGAGCGGCAGCGGGGATTTTTATCCATTTGACGTCTAATTTGGTGTTGTAGCGTTTTTCTATACTTTGTACGACATCGAGGCAGATATCTATCACCATGCCAGAGGGCTTGTTATTTAATTGCCAGGCAATGGGTCTGGTGTTATCGACCCATGCCAGGGTTATGCTATGGGTGCTGAGTATTTTGTTCAGTACTGGGTCAGCAAAAACATTCCCACAAAATAGCATCATGGTAGTCAACAGGAAAATACCTGTCGATTTACAATTAGTTAAGTAGCTAAACAAAATGAATCCCTCAATAAATACACAAACTAAAACAATTTTTATAGAATTTTAAAAAAGCCATCATTATTGTAAGTGTTTTTATGCTGTGTTCCTATCGATAGCGTTTTTGAATAATAGGTATTAATCGACATTCATGATGAAGATTGGGCAAGCCATTCAGTGTTCAGAATGTTATACATTACATTAATTAGCATCCTCACTAACGTCTCTGTACAATCATGCCCGACCTGAATGGGCCATAGCGAATAACGATAAACCTGCAAAGACGAAAAATATGACCACCACTCAAACCGAAAACCATAGCCGTGAGAATTCTCTGGCGTATGTTTTGCGTAGTCCACGCCTGTTAGCCCGGGAATCCCTTGCGGGAGTGGTTACAGCATTAGCGTTAGTTCCAGAAATCATTTCATTTTCAGTTATCGCAGGGGTTGACCCGAAAGTCAGTCTGGTGGCCTCCATTGTACTGTGTTTATCCATGTCAATTTTTGGTGGTCGCCCTGCAATGGTGACCGCAGCTGCAGGGTCAGTTGCTCTGGTTATCGGGCCAATGGTGCATCAGCATGGTGTTGCATATATTTTCCCTGCCGTATTGCTGGCGGGGTTGATTCAAATTGTGTTCGGCGTAAGCGGGCTAGCTCGCATGATGCGTTACATTCCCTTATCGGTGATGACCGGTTTTGTGAACGCATTAGGTATCCTGATTTTCTTTGCACAGGTGCCTCATATTTGGGGAAATAACCCGTTGGTGTGGGGGTTGTTTGCACTGACGTTATTGATTGTTCTCCTGTTGCCACGGGTGTTCAAAATGGTGCCTTCGCCGCTGGTGGCGATAATTGTCATTACTACACTTTGTATCGGCATGGGGCTATCAGTCCCGACAGTCGGAGAATCAGGGCCAATGGATGCCGGCTTACCAGGATTAACGGAATTAATGGTGCCGTTAAACCTGGAGACATTACGGATAATATGGCCTTGTGCGTTGAGTATCGCATTTGTGGGATTAATGGAGTCATTGCTGACAGCTAAGCTGGTGGACGAATTGACAGATACACCCTCCAGTAAACGCCGTGAATGTTGGGGATTGGGGATATCTAATATCTTCGCCGGTTTCTACGGTGGGATCGCAGGTTGCGCCATGATTGGCCAGACCATGGTTAATGTCGAGCTTGGTAAAGGGCGTACACGAGTTTCTACGCTTGCCGCGGGGCTGGTGCTGCTGTTGCTGGTTACCGGTTTAAGCGAACTGATGGCAAAAATCCCGATGGTTGTTCTGGCGGGGATCATGGTCATCGTGGCGGTGAAAACTCTTAACTGGCACAGTGTGAAACCCGCCACATTGAAAAGAATTCCGCTTCCCGAAACTCTGGTGATGGTGACGACGGTGACAGTCACCGTTGCGACAGGAAACCTGGCTTTGGGTGTCGTTGGCGGAGTCATCTTTGCGATGATTTTGTTCGCCCGACGTATTGCTCATGTTGTTCATGCACAACGGTCATTGTCTGATGATGGGCAATCCGTTCGGTATACGGTGACCGGGCCGCTGTTTTTCGCCAGTAGTAATGATTTATTCGAACATTTTCAGTATGCCGATGACCCGCAGCAGGTGATTATTGATTTATCTCAGGCACAAATCTGGGATGTCTCGACGGTCGCGGTGCTTGATGCGATTGAAACTCGCTACCAACGCTATGAATGTAGAGTGAAAATTGTGGGGCTGGATTTGCGCAGCAGTGATTTTCATGAACGGCTGAGCGGTAAAGTATGATCAAAGCGTGCAAGGATTAATTTGGCATTTTGACCGGCAGATGGCAAAACTGTGAATCTGCCGTTACTTTTCGAACGTCAGGACTGCTAGATTAATCTAAGTCCCAGAGTGAAACGGAGGTGCCAGAAAGTTTGAAACTGATCCTCGATAGTAAGCTGGTGGGGTACGTGGTGGGACTGATTACCACGCACTCTTTGGTATAAACCATATTGAAACGCTTGAAGAAGCGGAAAAATTTACCAGATAACTCGTATCATCTCTCTAAAGGCTGCAAATTTGCAGCCTTTTCTATTTTTATCTCCCGCTCAATTTCTCTTATCTCACAGCAGCTAACCTGTGCTTATTGTTTCATGAGCGGTATAGCGGCAGAATCATTAAAAAAGATTCAGAAGGAAATGAAAATGGTTAAAGAAGCACCACGTCTGGAAACTGAACGTTTAGTTTTGCGGCACTTTGCATTGGAGGATTTCCCGGATTTAGCGGCTTGTTGGGCTGACCCGGAAATGGTGAAATTTATCGGTGGTGGTCAACCGCAAGGGCAGGAAATGACATGGAGTCGCCTGTTACGTTACATCGGTCATTGGCAGGCACTGGGTTATGGCTACTGGGGGGTGTTTGAAAAAGCAAAAGGGCGTTTTGTCGGGGCGTTCGGTTTTCAGGATGCACAACGTGAATTAACGCCAGCCCTTGAATTCCCTGAAGCCGGTTGGACGCTCATTCCAGCCGTACACGGTAAAGGCTACGCCAATGAAGCCTTGGGTGCGATTTTAGAATGGGCAGACCGTGAATTTACCACGCCCGTTTGCTGCATTATTGATGATGATAACCATCGCTCCATTCACCTCGCCGAGCGTTTTGGCTTCCGGTTTGAACACCCTGTGGAATACCACGGTAAACGGATAAAGATGTTCGTTCGCCCAACCTGCTAACCATCGCCGCACACTGGTTTATAATTGAGCAATAAATAAGCGGTGTGGGGTCAGTATGTATCAGCGAATTGAAGGTGAGAACTGGCGGCATATTTTTGTTGTTGGCGATTTACACGGCTGCCTTTCTGAGTTAATTAGCCAGCTTAAACTCCAGCATTTTGATTACCATCAGGATCTTATTATCTCGGTGGGGGATCTTATCGACCGCGGTGCGAATAGCCCCGGTTGTCTGGCCTTACTGGGTAGCAAGTGGTTTAAAGCGGTGAAAGGCAATCACGAAGAGATGGCTTTAGAAGCGTTGGATGAGGGCGAGGGGATTCTTTGGCAAATGAACGGTGGCGATTGGTACCGGGAGTTGCCAGCACTGCGCCAACATAATGTGCAAGAGGCTTTATTACATTGCCGTGATTTGCCGTTAGTGATTGAGCTTCATACCCATGGGAAAATACTGGTTATTGCTCATGCCGATTATCCTGCATCACATTACAGTTGGAATCAGCCAGTTGATGAGCATTTGCTGGTCTGGAGCCGGGATCGGCTCAATAAAAATTTACAGGGACGCGGTGAAGAAATAGAAGGGGCGGATGAGTTCTATTTCGGCCATACACCACTCAAAGAAGTCGGTCATTTTTACAACCAAAACTATATTGATACCGGCGCAGTGTTTGGTAACAAGCTAACGATGGTGCAGGTACAGTAGTTATAGCGAACTGTATTCATGAGCCGGGCGCCAGAAACCATCGATAAAATCTTCTATTGGGAAGCATCCGCCATAACGGATCCGTTGGTCATCCATGGCCACCACACATTGCTGCTCGGTATTAAAAACGTCCACAACAATATCTTCGCAATCACCGTCCAGGTAACAAACAAATAAGACTAACGCAAACATTAACGCCTCAGAGTTTCACCGTTTGGTTTAATTGTAGGGGAAGCCATGGGAAGAGGGGAAATCAGTACAGATTAATTAACCCGCCTGAGCGACGGGTTGATTGGAATCATGCAAGACGCATGACCCAGGCATCAGATTTTTGGTCGTAATGTTGACGGTAGAGGACTGAATGTTCGCCATCAAGGACGGCGGGAATACTGGTTTCATCATCCCAGGCATCAAGTTGCATGCACAAATCCGGGTCAGATTTACAAGGGATGCTCAAAGTGCGGTCCCCTTGTTGCTCGCCATGTAATTCAGCATCATCAATTTCGAAGATGCCTATTCGTACGTTAGTTTTCGTCATCTTACTCTCCTTGGGTCTGGGTGCATGTGGTATGACCAGTAAGGCCTCCCACACTAGAGCGTAGACAAACGTACAAAAACTGCAAATCACATGGCGACAATATTTTGCGAATTAGGCCTTCGTCGCGAACAGTTTGCCATCGCGTACCAGTTCACGTGGGTAACTGTTCTTCAGTCGCGATCCCACTTTCCTGGCCAGACCCAATGGTTGGTCTTGCCAGGTGACAATCACTTCATTAAGTGACGGTGTCACATCTGGGTAAATGTCGCGCCCGTGATACCATTCATCAGCTTCAAACTCCGTCAGCGCGAATGCCAGCGGCGAGTCCCCGGGCACTAAAGCAATCACTGCTTCATGCTGCCAGCGGTATCCCTTGTTGTACTGTTCCGCCAGACGTATGCCAATCCGAGAAAAACGGACCTTGCCGAATAACGAAACAATCTCCTTCGGAAACAACCAAATTTCTTTATCGCGTTGCCAAAGCTGTTGGTCATCTTGCCAGCTTATCCCAGATTTTTTGGCAGCCGCGGTGACTTCAGCGGCTTGCTTGCCAAATAGGGGGCTGAACGGGAAATTACCTACTTTGTACCCTGGGGCCGGGAGTGCTTCGATTGATGCCGTTTTGCGCAGGCGCGCAACGAAAAAGCCTTCACAATCATAAATCTGTGGGAAAACATGCAGGTAGCCTTCAGCAGTGATGGCTTTCCCTGCCTCCGGGAACAGGTCGTTAAGCGGGGCTATTTCCACGGCATCGGGCCATTCATCAAGCAACCACTGGCAAATCTGTTGGTTTTCTTCACGGTTTAAAGTGCAGGTGGAATAAATCAGCGTGCCTCCGGGGCGCAAGGCATGGAAAGCGCTGGCGATCAATTCGCGTTGCGTATCGGCAATACTGGCGGTGCTTTCTGGTGACCAGTTACGCAATGCATCGGGATCTTTACGTACTACGCCTTCGCCTGAACAGGGGGCGTCGAGCAAGATCGCATCAAAACATTCCGGTAAGGCTGCACCAAATACCCGGCCATCAAAATGCGTCAGTGCCACATTGCTAATTCCGCAGCGGCTGATATTGGCATGCAGCACTTTCACCCGGCTGGCGGAGTATTCATTGGCAAGAATCGCACCGTGATTGCCCATGCGTGCGGCAATTTGCGTGGTTTTTGAACCAGGTGCGGCAGCGACATCCATAATACGCACCGGCTGGTTGCCGTCCGCAAACAGCGCCGCAACGGGCAACATCGAACTGGCTTCCTGGATGTAGAACAATCCACTCAGATGTTCTGCTGTGCTACCGAGTGGCAGGCTTTCTTCATCATCTCGCTCAATCCAGAACCCTTCAGCACACCATGGAACAGGTGTCAGATGCCAGTCGTAAGGTGCAACCAGGGCGAGAAAATCGCTGACCGAAATTTTGAGGGTATTGACTCGCAAGCTACGACGCAGAGGACGTTGGCAATACTCGATAAAGCTTTCGAGCGTTTGGTCGGCCGGAAGTGCATCGCGAATAACATCAAGAAAGGATTGCGGGAGAAAGGCGTTTTGAGAGTGAGCCACGAAGGAAGTCCAGAAAAAAATGAAGAGTGGAGTCTAGCACAAACGCCCCGGTGAGACACCGGGGCGCGGGCATTAACGTGGTAGTGCAGTTCCCCACTGACGCCATTCTTTCGGCTCAGTTTCCTCAAGCAGGAAGTGTTTACCGGTGACCGCTTTCGGCGCGAGCGGTGTTCCCGGTGGAGTTGCGAACGCGATACCGCCACGAATGAACTGGTTGAAGGTGCCGGTTTTCACCACGCCACCTGTCAGGCCAAAATCGAGGCTGTAGCCCGAGGCAAGCCAGAACACTGAGCTATCACGCACCAAATGCTGGAAACGTTTACTGATGCGCAGGCCGACCATCACGCGGTCTGATAGATTGCCGAGGGTTAAACCGGTTACCGTACCGACTTCAACACCACGGAACAGAACGGGTGTACCAATGCTCAATGCCCCCGATTCAGGTACTTCCAGCACGATACTCAGGCCATCAGAGTAACGAGAGTCGGTAATCGAGGTTTCCTGCAACTCGAAGTCACGTCGTGGTGCGCCTCGCCCTGGTTCAACGTTAATATACGGCTGGAGAATAGTGTCGAGATTATCAACACCCGAGGCTGAGATTTTCGGTGTCACAACCGAGAAGCGTGTGCCACCGCGAGCAAAAGTATCCACAAATTCAGGATAGAGCACCGCTTTCGCTTCGACTTCGCTGCGTGACGCTGTCAGATTCAGTGACTCGAGCTGCCCAATGTCAATTCCCAGATAGCGAATCGGCATTCCCGCAGACAGTTTCCCGGCATCGAAGGTATGCAAGGTAATCTGGCTACCGACGGCGCGCGCGGCAGTTTCAGACGCGTACAGTATGCGTTTGTCACCCTTTTTCAGACCGGCGCTGGCACCGCTCAGGTTGTCAAAGCTGATTGCACCTTTTAGAGCGCGAGAGAGTGGGGAGGCTTGCACCGTCAGGCCGTTGCCGTTGAGTTGCACGCGTGCGCCACCTTCAGCCCAAAACACACTATTGTCTGTCAGCAGGTTGCGGTATTCCGGCTTGATATTCACATCGATATCAAAGCTATTGGCGCGAGGGCGGACACTGATAATCTCACCGACCTGGAATTTACGGTACAGCACCACTGAGCCGGTCTGGATATCCGGCAGGCTGGCGGCAGTTAGCGTTAATGTCGTTGTCGGCAAGTCGCTCAAGCTATTTTCGACCGCTTTTTCAAGGTTGGCATACAGCGGATAACTCTTTTTCATCTCGCCTTTGTTGCCAGGAATAACCCTGACCCCACCATTGATCCATTCACTGGCGCTGGCACCCAAAAATTCAACACCATCGATACCAACTTTGACATCAATACGGCTGTTGACGACGAACTTGCTGTCGCCCTGAATCAGTTGGCGGTATTCAGGATCAATGGCGACAGAGAAGCTGACACCCTTAGCGGATAGTGTGCGTTCAAGAATTTGCCCAACTTGCACGCCATGGAGAATGATAGGTTGCCCAGCATCAATACCGTAGCTTTCAGGTGCAGTCAGGTTTAGCGTCAGAACGTTCGGCTGTTGTAGCGGTGTTTTATCGCTTGGGAATACGACAAAGTGATTCTGTGGGTCACCTTCCCCTGGCACTAACTCAAAGGTGCTACCGGTTAGCAGGCTGCTGAGGTTTGGATTGCTGAGCGAGATTTTAGGGTTACGTAGCTCAATACGTGTACCACTGCGCATTAGGTTGACCACACTTGGGTCAACGGTCATCTGGCCTGTGACGGTGCTACCAGGATTCAGGTTCAGCTTGGTTAGCGTACCGACTTCAAGGCCTTGATACATCAGCGGGGTTGAGCCTGCTTTCAGGCCTTCGCCACTTGGCAGGGCAAGATCAATGATCACTCCCCGCTGGCTATGTGCCAGATCCTCATACAGCCCAAATTCATCTTCAGCCTTCGCTTCAGCGGAGTTTTCCGGTGAATCAAAGGCAATTGCGCCATTCACTAACGCTGCGAGGCTTTCTAACTGAACTTGTGCTCCGGAAAGGCTGAAGTTGGCTTTTACCCCTGATACGTTCCAGAAACGACTGCCTTTTTTCACCAGTTTGGTAAAGCGGCGGTCGATCAGTACGTCAATGGTGACGCCCTGCGTATTGTTGTTAATGGTGTAGTCGTAAACCCGGCCAACAGGAATTTTACGGTAGTAAACCAATGAGCCGCTGTTGAGCGAACCTAGATCAGGGGCGTGAAGATGAATCATCAACTCGCCATTATTCAATCGATATTTGGGCTGAGTATCCAGAGCGGTGAAGTGCTCCTGGGGTTTGCCTTTGCCAGGCATCATACCGATATAGTTCCCGCCGACCAGTGCATCCAGGCCGGAAACGCCGGCCAGTGAAGCTTTCGGCGTCACCAGCCAAAACTGAGTATCCTCACGCAGCGCATTTTTCATATCGCTTTTCACGCTGACTTTGACTTCGATTTTGCGCAGGTCTTTGCTCAGGCTGATGCTTTGCACGGTTCCCACTTCTACGCCTTGATAACGTACAGGTGTTCGCCCGGCGACAATACCGTCGGCTGAAAGGAAATCAATGGTCGCAGTGGTACCACGTTCTTCCCATGTCGACCAAATGAGCCAACTGGCAATCATCAATGCGATAATCGGCAGCAACCAGAAGGGCGAAATTCGGCGTTTTGTTTTAATTCGCGCTTCAGTCGGTGAAGCGGGCATTTCCTGACTCATGTGCGTCCCAAAGTAGTCGGCTATCCAGCCATTCGACTGCAAGAATAGTTAAAATAACCGCCGCGCCAAAGTAAAACGCAGCCGGCCCCATAGTGAATGCCAATAACTGATCTCGATTAACCAGTGACATCGTAAGCGAAATAACAAAGAGATCGAGGATAGACCAGCGGCCAATCCAGGTAATAAAGCGTAGTAATAAAATGCGCGTTCTCAACCCTCGCTCGCATTTGAAATGAATACTTAACAACAATGAAATCAGCACGATAACCTTGACAAAAGGCACCAAAATACTGGCAATGAAAACCACTGCCGCCACGGCAACATTACTGTTGCCGAGGGAAATAATACCAGAGAGGATAGTATCTTCCTGACGCGAGCCATTGACGTACAGAATTGAAATCGGCAGCAAGTTAGCAGGAAGTAAAAAGATTAACGAGCCGATTAACGCGGCCCAGGATTTCTGCAGGCTGTGGCGGCGGCGTT
>Ga0207696_1000574_pt1 | contig 28792 bp, 27 predicted proteins | sample KBSS54metaG_FD_184403 | JGI IMG/M metagenome (GOLD analysis project Ga0207696, IMG submission 184403) | Switchgrass rhizosphere microbial communities from Kellogg Biological Station, Michigan, USA - KBS S5-4 metaG (SPAdes) (version 2) | ecosystem: Host-associated > Plants > Roots > Rhizosphere >...
CGGGCCGCAAAATCGGTGAAGGCAATGCGGAGATCATTGCAGCGGCGGCGGATCATCATGAAGTCGGGTTGCACGCCTGGGATCACTTTGCCTGGCAAACCTGGGCGGGTGTCTGGGATAACGCGCATCTTGAGAAACAAATTCGCCTTGGCCTGGAATCATTGGGCCAAATTGTCGAGCAACCGGTGAGCTGTTCAGCGGTTGCCGGATGGCGTGCTGACCAGCGCGTGGTGCGGGCAAAAGAGTCGTTCAAATTCACTTACAACAGCGACTGCCGCGGAACCACACCATTTCGCCCGCTATTACCCGATGGCAGCAGCGGAACGGTACAAATTCCGGTGACGCTACCGACCTGGGATGAAGTGATTGGTAAAGGGGTCAGTCGTGAAGGCTACAACCGTTTTATCCTTGACCGTATTAAGCAAGATAGCGGTACGCCGGTGTACACCATTCACGCCGAAGTGGAAGGGATGGTGATGCGCAAAGACTTTGATGAACTGCTGACCATGGCAGCACGGGAAGGTATTCAGTTTTGCCCACTTAGCGAACTATTACCGCAAGATTTAACCACTTTGCCATTGGGGAGAGTGGTGCGCGGTGTGATCCCTGGTCGTGAAGGCTGGTTAGGCTGCCAACAACTTATCGGGCGCTAAACGGATGAAATCAGCAAAGTACTCGTTTGTTCTGTTATTAGGTTTTGCTCTGCTTTACCTGCTGCCGCTAGAATTCCGCGCCCTGTGGCAACCGGACGAAACACGCTATGCGGAAATCAGCCGCGAGATGCTGGCGGCGGGTAACTGGATCGTCCCGCATTTTCTCGACGTGCGTTATTTCGAAAAACCGGTTGCCGGATACTGGATTAATAATCTCAGCCAGTTGATTTTCGGCCATAACAATTTCGCGGTGCGCTTTGGCTCGGTGTTTTCTATTACGCTAAGCGCACTGATGGTGTGTTGGCTGGCGTTGCGTATCTGGCGTGACAAGACCGTTGCGGTGCTGTCTGGCGTGATTTTCCTGACCTGTCTGCTGGTTTATGGCGTGGGCACCTACGCGGTGCTGGACCCGATGATCACGCTGTGGCTTGTAGCGGCGATGTGCAGCTTCTGGCTTGGCACCCATGCGCAGACCCGCGCCGGAAAGGCGGGCGGCTATATTCTGCTCGGCCTGGCCTGCGGCATGGGGGTGATGACCAAAGGTTTCCTTGCATTAGCGGTGCCGGTGCTGGGCGTGTTGCCGTGGGTTATTGCACAAAAACGCTGGAAAGAGGTGCTGTTGTTTGGCCCGCTGGCGGTATTGAGCGCGGTGGTTATTACCTTGCCGTGGGCGTTGGCTATTGCCAAAGCGGAGCCGACATTCTGGAACTATTTCTTCTGGGTTGAGCATATTCAGCGTTTCGCCGAGAAAGACGCGCAGCATAAAGCGCCATTCTGGTATTACATTCCCTTCCTGATTGCCGGTTGCTTACCCTGGCTGGCGTTGCTGCCGGGTGCACTAAAACGCAGTTGGCAGGAGCGTTCAAGCGAAAGCGGCTCGCTCTATTTACTGGGCTGGGTGGTGATGCCGCTGCTGTTCTTTAGCATCGCGAAAGGCAAATTACCGACTTATATTCTGCCGTGTTTTGCCCCGCTGGCTATTTTGCTGGCGCGCCATGCTACGCAATTACTGGCTTCGACTCGCACCCTGAAAATCAACGGCTGGATAAACGTCGCTTTCGGCGGGATTTGTACCTTAGCCGTGCTGGTGGTACTGGCGCCCTGGGGCGTGGCAAAACATCCGCTTTATGCCAGTCACGAAGTGCTCAAAGCGATACAGGCGGCAGTGGCTTTCCTGGTCTGGGCGCTGGTCGGCTATCTTACCCTGCGCAATAACGCCAGGCACTGGCAGTGGGCGGCAATATGCCCGCTGGGTCTGGCGTTGTTAGTTGGCGGCGTGATTCCTGACAAAGTTATCGATTCCAAACATCCGCAAGTGTTCATCGACGTAGTGCGCCCGGAGCTGGAGAGCAGCCGTTATATTCTTGCCGATAGCGTTGGGGTAGGCGCGGGTATCGCCTGGGAATTAAAGCGCAGCGATATTACGATGTACGCCAAACCGGGTGAGCTGAATTACGGCCTGACGAATTTCGCCGATGCGCAAGATAACTTTGTCTCCCGCGAGGATTTCGCCAGCTGGCTGGCGGAACATCGCCAACAAGGCAATGTTTCGTTGGTGTTGTTGCTGTCGAAAGATAAAGTGCCGGAAGACCAGGATGTACCACCGCCCGATAATATTTATCGCAAAGGCCGCTTTGTGCTTTTCTTCTATGAAAAAACGCCATGATAGCGTGCTGACAAAGGCAGAAAATCTGGTTTTGTAGGGTGGATAAGCGTCAGCGCCATCCACCATTTTGAAGTGAACCCCGAAAAAGGTCTGTCATCAGTCTTATGAGTTATTTGCTGATAGTGCTGGCGAGTTTACTGAGTTGTGGCGGCCAGCTTTGTCAGAAGCAGGCCACTTACAAACGCGGTCGGCTGCATTTATTGGGCTGGCTGGCGTTAAGCGTGCTGTTGCTGGGCTGCGCGATGTTGCTGTGGTTGCTGGTTTTGCAACGCGTGCCGGTGAGCGTTGCGTATCCGATGTTGAGCCTGAACTTTATTTTTATCACGCTGGCGGCGCGTTTTATTTGGCATGAGCCGGTGTCACTGCGGCACTGGCTGGGCGTGGTGGTGATCATCTGCGGCATCAGCATACTGGGAGGTGCTGCCTGATGGGCTACTTTTGGGCCTTAATGAGCGTGCTGTTGGTCACTTGCGCGCAGCTGATGATGAAATGGGCGATGATGTCGCTGCCGCCAATTGACCGCCCACGCGAACTTTTTTCGGCGTTCTGGGGAATTAGCCCTGGCGCTGAAATACTGGTGATTGGACTGCTGGCGTATGTCTGCTCGATGGCATGCTGGTTTATGGCATTACGCCGCGTGGCGCTCAGCAAAGCTTACCCACTGCTCAGTTTGAGTTACGTGCTGGTCTGGGCGGCGGCTATCTGGTTGCCGTGGCTGCATGAGCGTTTCAGCGCCGGAAAATTGGTCGGGGTTGGGGTGATTTTCATTGGCTTATTGCTGGTCTGTATTCCCGATAAAAAACGCTAAACCTGGCTGCGGGCAAAAAAATGGTGGATGTCGCTAGCGCTAATCCACCGACCTTGCTGTGATTAATATTTTTTCGGCGGGGTAAACAATTCAATTAACACCCCGCGGTCTGTCACGATGTAACCCCCTTCCTTTAATTGCGCAAGAATCTTCATAATGCTGCTGCGCGATAAAAACGTTCTGTCCTTGATATAAGTGGCGACACTCACTTGATTTCTGACGTCTTCAGGTTCGTTCATCAATTCATAGAGTTGGTGGCAGATTATCTCATAGGACGACAGTGACGATATTTTGCTGCAATGATCATAAATCCGCGTAATGGTGTAAATCATCAAGTAGCTTAACTGCTTCCATAAATTATGGCGGGCGATGATTTTGTTGGTGTCATCAATCGATAAAAAGCTGATCTCTGAGTCTTCATTAGTGCGTATAGAAAGATAATCCTGCGCAAGGTGTTGGGTGCTAAGCCCGAAAATGTAGGGGGCAGATTCTGAGTTTAATATTATCCCATCGTTGCGGCGGTAAAGTGTCACGCTGCCTTTATGTAGGATAAAGCACATACGCTTATCGCTTTCTTTATGGTTAATGAATTGTCTGTCAGTTGTTTCTAATTTGTTGCTCATGGGGGTCAGATATTTTATTAAAGCCATAATGTCATCAACAGGCTTCTTGCTTTTGGATAGGTAATTCTCTGAAAAAAAAGGATTTTCGTATTGAAAGTCTTTCATTTTAGGCTTGCCGTTATTTGAAAAATAATAAAATTTGATGGTTGGGATTATGCTTAAACAAAATATTTTTAAAAGAAATTAGCGGTGTAAAAGTACACCCAAAAATATGTTGAAATGATCTCTGTGTTTATATCAAAATCTGCCCTGTAAATAGTAAGGGTAAAAATTGCTGTATTTAACTAAAAGCAATTAATAACTAGCTTCACTATTTAACTATCTGAAAGCCTGAGAATTGCTCAGCAATAAATGTTGATCATTAAACAGAGATAGCCCTTTTACCTTATTAAAGATAAAGGGCTATGGCTTTCTATTAACGGTAAATATATTCAAGGAAAGTGTTATGAAAAAGAATTTAATCGCTGTTGCATTCGCCGCTACTGCCATTCTGTCTACTGCTTCTGCTTTCGCTGCGGGTGGCCAGGTTAATTTCCAGGGTGAAATCATCGATGCCGGCTGTACGATTGTGAATACCCCATCTAACCCACTGACAGTGACTTTAGGTAGCGTGGCAAAAACTGAATTCACAGGTGCAGGCTCTACAGCAGCTGCTACTAAATTCACTCTTCAATTAACTAACTGCCCAGCGACCGTACATAACGCCATGGTTAAATTCGATGGTACTAACGTTAGCGGTGATACCTCAGTTTTGGCTCTGACACAGGAATCTGGTGTGGCAACGGGCGTAGGTATTCAGCTTTCTGATGATGCGAATACCGTGCTGCCATTGTTCACCACTTCTAAAGCGTATCCGCTGTCCAGCACTGCTGATAACAACCTGGAATTCGTTGCGCGTTATATCGCGACTTCTTCCACTGTGACCGCGGGCCCTGCGAACTCTACCGCTGACTTCTCTGTCACTTACAACTAATTCAATTTGAGGCCTTGTGCGGGCTGAGAGTTGAACAGCTGGCCGGTAGCTACTGTTACCGGCTTTTATCCCTGATTATTCTGGAGTGTAGTAATGAAATTTATCCCTGGAACTTTGCTGGTTGCCCTGCTGGTTAGCACCTGCGCAGCCCAGGCTGGTGTGATTGTTGGTGGCACGCGCTTGATTTATGACGGCGCCAGAAAGGAGTCTTCACTCAGCGTCAGCAACCCCGACAAACAGCCTTTTCTCATCCAGTCGTGGGTGGAAATGGAAAAGGGTGGCGCTGAGAAAGCCCCCTTTGTGGTGACTCCGCCACTGTTCCGTCTTGATGGCGGGCAAAATAACGTCTTGCGCGTGGTACGTGCGGGAGGCAACTTGCCTTCCGATAAAGAATCGCTTTATTGGATGAATATCAAAGCTATTCCTTCCGCTGATGTCGCGGCGAATATTAATACACTGCAAATTGCCGTGAAAACGCGCATTAAATTGATCTATCGCCCGCAGGGATTGAAAGGGGTTCCGGAAGAGATGACCGATAAATTATCCTGGCACCGTAGCGGGAATAATATACAAGTCAGCAACCCGACGCCGTTCTATATGAATTTCATGGATGTGAAAGTGGCGGGTAAAAGCGTGCAGGATGTGACTTATGTCGCTCCCGGCGGTACCGCGAGCTTCGCAATGCCTGTGGGTGCCAGCTCCGGTAGCGTCACCTGGACGATTATCAGTGACTACGGCGCGATTGGGCCGGAGCATAAAAGCTCCCTTTAAATCTTCAGCAGACATATAAACCGATAAACCACCAATAAATGTTTACCACATTACCAGGGTATCTCATGCCTTTTGCACAAGGAGTTAATTGATGTTTATTATTAAAGGGAGCAACAAACCTGTCCCTTCATTTAATATCAGTAAATTGGCATATTTAATTTCTGGCTATGTGGTTTTATTGAATGCTTTTTCATTCGATGCGCAAGCCCGTGATGTATTTAACCCCGCTTTACTGGAACAAGGTAATACAGCTCTGGGGAGTACGGATCTTTCTGTGTTTGAAGATGGGGCAGGACAACTCCCCGGTACTTATCGCGTCGATATTTATCTTAATAACGAACAACAACAGACGCGTGATGTTGAGTTTAGTTTGCAAAAAGATGCACAGGGCAAAGAGAGTTTACAACCCTGCCTGAGCGTGGCGGACCTCAGCGACATGGGGGTTAAAACTCCGCAGTTCCCCGATCTAGGCGCAGCCGACGAGAAATGTGCCAATTTAACGGCGATCCCTCAGGCTTCAGCACAATTTCGTTTTAGTGCTCAGCAGTTATTGTTGAGTATTCCGCAAATAGCCATCTCACAAAAAGCACGCGGATATGTACCCGAAAGCCAGTGGGATAATGGTATTACGGCTTTCCTGCTTAATTACAATCTCAGTGGTGCGAATAATACCTCGCGGGACAGCAGTGGCAATGACAGTAATACACAATATGCCAACCTGCGTCCGGGTATTAATATCGGGCCGTGGCGTTTGCGTAACTATACCACCTGGAATCGGGATACTAATGGCCAGGATAAATGGGACACGGTATACACCTACGCCCAGCGCAATATTATTTCGCTAAAAAGCCAATTAACCCTCGGTGATAGCTCATCGCCAGGTGATGTTTTTGACAGCGTGCCATTCAGAGGCGCGCAAATTGCCTCCGATGACGACATGTTACCCGACAGCATGCGTGGTTATGCCCCAGTTGTTCGCGGTATTGCGCGTACCAACGCGCAGGTGATCATCCGTCAAAACGGTTACATCATTTACCAAAGTTATGTCGCACCGGGTGCCTTTGAAATCACGGATATGTTCCCAACCGGTGGGTCTGGCGATTTGTACGTCACTATTAAAGAGGCTGACGGGAGTGAACAGCAGCTGGTGGTGCCATTTGCTTCGCTGCCGGTACTGCAACGTGAAGGGCGGCTGAAATACAGTCTGACCAGCGGCCAGTATCGCTCTTATGACGGCAGCGTCGATAAAACCCCATTCACCCAGGGGACGGCTATTTATGGTTTACCTGCTGGTTTCACGGGCTATGGCGGCGGGCAGTTTGCCAGCCATTATCAGTCACTGGCGCTGGGTGTCGGGAAAAACTTTGGTGATTTTGGCGCCGTCTCAACTGACGTGACTCAGGCCTGGTCAACCATGCAGGATAAGCCAAAAGATAACGGCCAGTCGTGGCGCGTGCGTTATAGCAAGAATATCGTCCAGACCGGCACTAACTTTGCTATCGCCGGTTACCGTTATTCGACCAATGGTTTTTATACCCTCCAGGAAGTGATGGATACCTGGCGCGACGGCACCCCAAGCCCAATTATTGAAAGACGCCGCAACCGTAGCGAGATGACGATTAGCCAGAATCTGTGGGAAAACGCAGGTTCATTATCATTAAGTTGGGTCAGTGAAAACTACTGGAATAGCCATCGTACCATGCGTTCAATTGGGGTTGGATATAACAACAACTGGAATGACGTCAGTTACGGGCTTAATTACAGCTACAACGAAAACTCACAGGCGAGTAATAGCAGTGATGCAGCAGGCCACGGGCGTATTTACGATCGTGACCAGATATTTAGTTTAAATATCAGCGTGCCATTAAGTCGTTTCTTGCCCAATACCTGGGCCAGTTACAACTTAAATACCAGCAAACAGGGTAATACCACCCAGAGCGTTGGCCTTAACGGAACGGCACTTGCGGACAATAACCTGAGCTGGAGCGTGCAGGAAGGTTATGGCACCGAGGGGACGGGTAACAGCGGCAACATGAATGCCGATTACCGTGGTACTTACGGCGAAGTGGAGGGGGGTTATGGCTATGACCGCCACAGCCAACGCCTGAATTACGGCGTGCAAGGCGGGGTTGTCGTGCATGAGGATGGCGTGACGTTTGGTCAGCCGTTAGGTGAAACCATTGCGCTGGTGAAAGCGCCGGGTGCCAGCGGTGTGGGAGTCAATAACCAAACTGGCGTGAAGACCGACTGGCGAGGCTACGCGATTGTTCCGTACACCAGCCCGTATCGCAAAGACCGTCTGCAATTAAATTCAGAAACGTTGCCGGACAATGTGGATCTGACACTCACCGACCAGAACGTGGTGCCAACGCGCGGTGCGGTGGTGCGGGCAAACTTTGAAGCGAACGTCGGCCAACGTGTGCTGATGACATTACTCCGTCCGGGTAGTCAAACCGTACCGTTTGGCGCAATGGTGAGCGACCCCACTCAAAAAATCGCACAGGCATTTATCGTTGGTGATGCAGGGCAGGTTTACCTGACCGGGATGGCGGACAGCGGCACGTTGAATGTCACCTGGGGTAGCGATGCCAGTCAAAAATGCCAGGTGACCTATTCCCTGTCAAAACAGACAAATAACACGGCTGGCATCCAGACCGTTAATGGCCAGTGCAAGTGAGGAATGAAATGGGCTTATTTATTATTGCCAAAAGAATAATGATGCTATGCAGTTTATTATTGGGGCTGTGTTTAATCTCCCCCAATGTATTCGCTGCTAATACCGGATGTGTCTCTACGCCAGCGATACCGGGTATCGCGACGTTATCGTCAACGGCGGTGGATTCAACCTTGCCAATAGGTTCAACCATACCCGGTACTGAACGCGTATTCAGTTTCTCAGGCAACTGTTCGACAATATCGGCGGTGCCGCAGGGGATTGCGATTATCACCTGTTATTACGGAACGGGAACTGAAGTTTCGGGTATGCCTGGCGTCTATAATACCGGGGTGGCTGGCGTGGGTATTACCCTCATTAACTCGAGTGGTCAGAGAGTAACGGGGGCAGGGGGGTCGTGTGATACACGAAATACTCCATTAGGTTATATCTCTAACACCAGTGCCAAAACCTATTCAATTAGTATGACTCTGGCATTAGTTAAAACCAGCAATACTATTGGCAGTGGTGCTATGGCCCCAGGACAAACCAAGTTTGGTATCGGGATGTATAACACCGGTTATGGTCTGGGTAGCAATACTGATAGTTCGGTTTCCTATACCGGCACACTTTATTATCGCGCTGTTTCTTGTTCAGTGGATGCCAATATTCCGGTGCCATTAGACGATATGATCGTGGCTAATTTTTCAGGTATTGGATCAACCGCCGGGGATAAGGCTTTTAATGTGCCGGTAACCTGTAATGCGCCAGTGAATGTGATGATGAATATGACCTCTGCGGCCTATATTTCGAAACCCAATGCGGTGATGGCATTAACAGCGGGTGCGAATAATGCCAGCGGGATTGGTATCCAATTACTCTATAACAGCAGCCCAGCGGTGTTTGATAATTATTTCTCAGCCGGCAATGTGGTTAATGCGGGGGACACATTAAATGTGCCATTCACCGCCAGATATTATCAGACCGCCAGTACGGTGGTGCCCGGTACAGCCAATGCAACGGCCACTGTGACCATGGCTTATCAATAATAAAAAGGGAAGAATATGCTGCCACTTAAAGTGTATTTAATGGTTGCCTTGTCCAGCGTATTTTCTGTTGGGCCAGTGTTTGCCGCAGATATAGTGAATATTAATGTGACAGGCCGAATACTGCCCACACCTTGTGTGGTTGACCCAGGTTCAGTGAGTCAGAATATTAACTTTGGGCAACTACTTGGTACCGATCTCAGAACGGCGGGCTCGGCTTCAGCGTGGGTACCGTTCACCGTTAAACTGATCAATTGCCCGGCAGCACTTGTCACAGCAACGGTCACATTCCAGGGAACACCTTATCCCACGGATGCCACGCTCTATCAAAATGCCACATCGTCAGGCAGCGCGACAAACATGGCGATTCAAATGGTGGATAACAGCAACCGTACACTGGCGAAAGGCAACAGCACCACCATGACGTCAAATATTGATCCCACTCTGCGTACCGCCACGTTTGGCCTGGCTGCTCGGGTCATCACGCCTGGCGGGAATGTGGGTTCAGGAGCCATTAATAGTGTGGTCACCATGACGTTCACCTACCAGTAGCCGCAGTAATAAAAGAGTAAGGAATATTGATATGTATTTTTTATATCGCTATGGACCATATCTGATTAAAGGATTAATTATCGCTACGCTTATAGGGTGCATGGTATGGAGTTTATTGCCGGAATCTGGCGTTGATTTTTAATCAATAACGGGTGTTCGAGGAAATTGCTGTTGTCGATTCTTGCTGGGGCAGTGGTATGTTAAAAATTGTTATTGATGAGCAAAATGCTTTATATCGCCATGGACTGGAAATGCTGTTGAAGCAGATATTTTCAGCAGAAATGAATGTAACAGTCGAGATTGTTACGTTAAACGAAACCAATATCGCCACGGCGGATATTATCTTTAAAAATTATGATGTCGGCGTCAGCTGTATTTGCCAGCCCTTACTGCACACCCGCAGGAAAAACAGCCTGGTCATTGGCTTATATGAAGGTAGTAAAAACCCGCGCTACGCAGAGTTACCGTTATGCATTACTGATATTGCCTTTGTGAACCGCGCTGAGCCGGTGAATAAAACTAAAACCACGATTATGCGCGGCTGGGAGGATTGCCGGGCCGCACAGGAGCAAAAGAAACAATGGAGCTGCCTGGATTGCCGCCATCGCACGTTATCACCGCAACAGGTCAAAATTGCGGCGCATTTTTATCGTGGTGATACCACAGAAAAGATCGCCAGTGATTTACAGATCAACCCGAAAACGGTTGGCGCGCACAAGCGCATGATTATGACCAAATTTAACTTGAATACGGATTTTGAGTTATTGACCTTTTTAAATAATTTATTAAAAGAAAAACGCACGCTCGAATTATTTAATCAAAGTCTGGAAGCGAATTAAAACAGGATTTTCTCAGGGCGATAATTCAAAGGAATGGCAATGAAACCTCTGGCTCTATTATGCCGGCAGAGTCTGTGCTGGGCGTTAGTTTGTTATTGCAGTAACAGCGTTGCCGCAGGGCTTGTCAGTAATGACGCGCAATTGCGCAGCGATCTGACCTGGCTGGCGGACAGGGACGTTATTCACATTAACCTTTCCACCTGGCCGTTAAGCCAGGAAGAAATAACCCGCGCTATTTCACAGGCAAAATTGCAGAGCAGTGCCGCAAACCAGGCCGTACTTCAACGTGTTGAGCAGCGCCTGGCTTTCCTGAAAGCCCCGGTAAGAATAAAGGGCTGGACGCAATCCGACCACCCGCCATTACCCCTGGGTTTTGCCGACACGCCTGCCAGTGCACATGGGATCGGTGCGGCACTTGCCAGCAATGGTGATTTCTGGGATGTGAATTTGCAGGCGCAGTTTGAAAGCCATCAGTACATTGCGGACTCTGCCAACATCAACCTTAACGGCGCTTACGCGGGGGTGAAACTGTTTAATCAGTGGCTGGCATTTGGTGAAATCCCACAATGGTGGGGGCCGGGTAACGACGGCAGCACCATTCGCTCGGATGCGGCGCGCCCGGTGGTGGGCTTTTTAGTGCAACGCGCTGACCAGTCGCCTTTTGAAACGCCGTGGTTGTCGTGGCTGGGAAGCTGGCAGTATCAGCTATCGGCCGGGCAATTACGCCAGTATCAACGTCCGCAACAACCGAAGCTGATTGGCGGTCGCTTGACTATTTCCCCGTTCAGCGCGCTGGATCTGGGGGCTTCGCGCATGATGATGTGGGGCGGAAAAGGGCGGCCCAATACCTTCCACTCGTTTGGCGATGCATTTATTGGCCGTGACAATACCGGTAGCCAGGACAGAGATCCCGGTGACCAGTTAGGCGGGGTGGATTTTCGCCTGAAACTCGCGCCGCTGATCGACCTGCCACTGAGCGTTTACGGGCAGGTGACGGGTGAAGATCAGGCGGGCGTTTTGCCCTCGCACAATACTTTTATTGCCGGAATAGAAGGTCATCATGCCGTAAATGTGTGGGGTGAAAGCCAGCTTAACTGGACACTCGAAGGGGCCGATACCCGCTCAGGGATGCAGAAAACCGGCATTATCTATTACCACTATTGCTATCAGCAGGGTTACTACCAGCAGGGCTCGCCGCTGGGAGAGGCGATGGGCGGCGACGGTACTCGTTATTCGGGAAAACTCGAACTGGTACTGGCGAATCAACAACGGCTGAGCGCGCGCGCAGTCTGGGTGCGGGTGAATCGCCTGTCGCAACCGATAAATCAGGCTTTCCCGCATTCAGACACGCTGAAGGGCCTCGAACTGGGCTGGCAGACGCCGCTGTATAAGCAAATCACACTGAACAGTGGGGTGGGTTATACGCAGGGTAGCTCGACAAAAGAGAGTGAACTGGGCGTTACTTTCGCGTTTGAATTGCCGCTGTTATTTAACTGATCAGTACTTCTTCGGCAAGTGGTGGATTGACTTCAATACACCATTTTCTATCTCGATATACTTCCCTTGTTTCAACTGCGCGAGAATTTTCATCACCGCACTTCGTGATAAATGGCTGCTGTACAAAATGTAATTTGCCGCAGAAATGGATTCGCGTATGGCCTGAGGTTCCTGCATCAGTTCGAGGAGTTTAAAGCGGATAATTTCATAAGCGCTGGGTGCAGTCATTCTGCGGTAATGGGTAAATAAGTTGCTGGTTATTTTAGTCAGATGCCCGGATAACAATTCCCATGCATTTTGCTCGGTGATCAGCTGTTTCGCTTCTTCAATGGTTAATGATGCAATCAGGCATTCATTGATGGTTTCGATAAACAAACCGGCAGAATCATTGGTCGCCGAAAGATTAGAAATACCTAGCAGGTAGGGAGTGGGCAAGGTGGTCATCATGATCTCGTCTTCGTCACGATGCAATTTCGCAAGGCCAGCACGTAAGAAATAACAGTGCTTAACGCCATTGATACGGAAATAGAACCGACTCCCCGGTTTTGCAAGAGAGTAATTAATAAAGGGATCCAGTTTTTTAACTAGCGCTATTGTCTCCGGCGACTGCATCGGATGCAGTTTTTCTTCCGGACTATCAATATGGTTCATCAATAACACCTGGAGCAGATGATTCTTAGAGTAAGTATAACACGCGGCATGAAAGTATGTTTTAGCGAGGAATCTACCATGTCGAGTATCCCTGACGGGATGCGACTTATGATTGATAAGCCGCCAGAAACTACGACGAACATCTTAACGATCAATCCCTGTATCTGATTCATATTCTGAGAGCGGAATCTGCACGATTTCGGCGTTGGTTTACCGAACACTCTCAGATGTGAGGAATACAAATGTTTGGACTGGAGACGCTTGATGTTCTGATTGGGTTGATGACCGTGTATTTCATGTTCGGAATAGCCTGCACTGCCATTGTGGAGGCCATTTCCGCATGGGCCAGTATTCGTAGCCAAAATCTTGAAACGGCACTCAAAGAATTATTTTCAGGAGACCTGGCACCGGGTCAGCCGTTTATTACCAAATTCTTTGAGCACCCTTTGATTCAGTCCCTCAGCAAAGGTGAAAATGGTCGCCCCTCTTATATTCCCCCGGATCTTGTTGCACGAGTCGTAGAAGCGTTAATTGTGGGAAGAGCGGCCACGGCAACACTTGCGGCTGGGGTGCAACTACTGCCGGATACAGTGGATAAAAATCGTATTAAAGGGATCCTCGAAACATTAGTGACACAAACAGGTAATGATGCCGCCAGGTTTCGCTATGCGGTCGCTAAACTGTTTGACGCCGTGATGGACCGTGCCTCCGGCTGGTACAAACGCAGAATGCAGACCACTACGCTTATCGTTGCCGCCGTGCTGGTCCTTAGCGGAAATATCGACTCTATCAACCTTTCGACATTGCTGGCCTCAAATCCGGATACCCGAGCAAAACTGGTGGCAATCGCTCATGAAAAAGTGACTAACGAGCTAGCGTTGCGCGATAAAGCAAAGGGTGACAGCGTCCAGCAAGCAGAAGAAAAGGTCAAAATAGCCGAAACGAAATATGACAGTGCGGTTTCCGAGTTGCAGTCAGCTGGATTCACCCTTGGCTGGAAAGAGTATCCGCATGACTTTATAGGATGGCTGACAAAAGTCGCGGGGTTGCTGGTCACTATTTTCGCAGTCTCCCTTGGCGGACCATTCTGGTTCGACATTCTTCAGCGCGTGATGCAGGTACGTTCCACAGGGCCAAAACCTTCGCCAGTCGGTAAATAATCGGTATGGCACTCACCAGAGTTCAGAGAGAGTTCAAAGCAGGAAATAAAAATGCAGCGATTAGATACTTTTTTCAAACCCAGCATATTGGTATTGCTCTGTCCCCTTTTATTACTAAATGGATGTGCCTTATTTGTTTCACACTACGACGCAGGCGCTTACCAAAATTTCACCAATTTGAAGGCATTTCACCTCAAATTTCTGGAAGACAATACCGTTGCACCAGGAAAAAAATTCGATGAATCCAAAGTAAAGGCAACCTGTGATGCCGGAGATCTTAAATTTCGCGAAGCGACAGAATATGCGGCAGGCAAGCATGATGAGTCACGTTTGCATGCCATCCGCTACCTCGATAACGTATTCAAAAATAACTGCGAAATAGCGATAACGGAGAATAAGTTATTTAGCGTCGTTTTTGCGAAGGAAGAAATTGACAACGTTAAACCAAACTACGACCTTGCCATTCGCGGAGAAAGTTCTCGCGTGGGTAATCAAACAAAATAGGGGACAAAAAAATGTCAGATATTGATGATGTCATTGACTCAATCAAAGATGAGGCCGTTGTACTCATTAAAGAACAATTGAAGGATCTCCTGCTCTCCGCTGCGGAAGAAACAGACGCGGTAATCAGGCAAACAGGCGAAAAAATAACGTATTGGTTGTTGCTTCGGGCGCGGGGCGAACTCAATGATAGTGAACTGGAAGCGTTGCTTTATGCAAGAGATCAACTTTTGCGCCAATATAAAAACACGCTTCAGATTGAGGCATCTGCCCGTGTTGAGAAGATTGCCATCGCTTTGGTCAATATTGTTCTCGACAAATTACTCGGTCTGGTTTTTCACTGAGTAGTCGATCATTTGTTGTTTTTTTTATGTTTTAGAAAAGGGACGAAGCTTTGAATGTTTCTTTAAGAATGGTGCGTCCGAGTGGACTCGAACCACCGACCCCTACCATGTCAAGGTAGTGCTCTAACCAACTGAGCTACGGACGCACTGTGTGTTGCGGTACTACATATTGCAGTAAAACTAGAAAATGGTGCGTCCGAGTGGACTCGAACCACCGACCCCTACCATGTCAAGGTAGTGCTCTAACCAACTGAGCTACGGACGCACTGTGTTGTCTGTGACAACGGGGACGAATATTAGCGGCACCCCTTAAACCTTGCAAGCGTTAAACCGCAATTTTCTTCCATATTTCACTCGTTTGCTGCGCATCTGCGCAACTCGATGGAAAAATAGCCGCCATAACGGCGGCTATTCGGGTTTAATGTGCAGCGCGCTGCAAAATTGTCACGGATGGCTGGCGTTGTAACCAACGCATCCTCAGCATCATCATAATTGCCGCTGACGTCAGACCGATGATAAAACCGGTCCAGAATCCTGCCGGGCCCATCGGTTCGACCAGCCAATCGGTCAGCGCCAGGATGTAACCACTCGGTAAGCCCAGAACCCAATAGGCGATAAAGGTGATAAAGAAAATCGAACGGGTATCTTTATAACCACGCAACACACCGCTACCGACGACCTGAACAGAATCAGACAATTGGTAAACCGCCGCCAGCAGCATCAGATGTGCTGCCAGGGCAATCACTTCCGGATTGCTGTTGTAGAGCAGGGCGATGTGTTCACGCATCACTATCGTGAAAATAGCGGTGAGCGTCGCCATACACATTGCAACACCAATCCCCGTCCATGCCGCCGTTTGGGCATCAAGCGTTGAACCCTGGCCCAAACGGAAGCCGACGCGAATAGTGACCGCAGCTGATAGCGACAGCGGCAATACGAACATCAGCGAGCTGAAGTTCAGGGCAATCTGGTGACCGGCGACGTTAATAATCCCCAATGGTGCAACCAGCAATGCTACAACCGCAAACAGCGTCACTTCAAAAAACAGCGCCAGCGCAATCGGCAACCCAAGCTGAGTTAAGCGCTTCATCACTTTCCAGTCGGGCTTGATGAAGCCTTTTTCCAGCTTCAAATCGCGCATTGAGCGGGCTTTCTTCACATAAGAGATCATGCAGAAGAACATTACCCAGTACACCGCAGCAGTGGCAACGCCACAGCCCACGCCACCCAGTTCTGGCATGCCAAAGTGGCCATAAATAAAGATGTAGTTGACCGGAATATTGACCAGCAGGCCGATAAAGCCCATCACCATGCCGGGTTTGGTTTTCGCTAAACCTTCACACTGGTTACGCGCCACCTGGAAGAACAAATAGCCCGGGACACCCCACAACAGCGCACGCAAATAGCCGACGGCCTTATCGGCAAGTTGCGGGTCGATATTCTTGGTCGCGTGAATAATATAGCCCGCGTTCCATAGCACAATCATGATGATTGCCGAGACGATGCCCGCCAGCCAAAAGCCCTGGCGAATCTGGTGGGCAATGCGCTCACGACGGCCAGAACCATTGAGTTGGGCGACGGTGGGCGTCAGAGCCATTAACAAACCATGGCCGAAAAGTATCGCAGGTAGCCAGATAGAGGTACCGATTGCCACTGCGGCCATATCGGTTGCGCTGTAGCCACCGGCCATCACGGTATCGACAAAACCCATTGAGGTTTGTGCAATTTGCGCCAGCATTACGGGTATCGCCAGTGCTAGCAACTGGCGGGCTTCAACTATGTACTTCTGCATTTATACACCTGATTATTTTTAGTTATTAGATAGACAACAAGACCGCCAGAAGAGGCAGGAAAATAGGAATAGCAGGGGAAATAGCCTGACTATTGTAGCGGGAGAAAACGAATACGCCAGTCAAATAATGGTGGGGTAGCGCGGATGACTGGCAAGGTTTTTTTCCAACTGTTAAAGTGCTGCCATATAATTTTCAGCTGCCGTTAATTACCAGGAGCTTTACGATGTTTACAGGTATTGTGCAGGGCACAGCAACCCTGGTCTCCATTGATGAGAAACCTAACTTCCGTACGCACGTTGTCGCAATGCCAGATGCGATGTTACCAGGCCTTGAAACTGGGGCATCGGTGGCGCACAACGGCTGTTGTCTGACGGTCACCCAAATCAATGGCAATCACGTCAGCTTTGATTTAATGAAAGAGACGCTGCGTATCACCAACCTCGGCGAGTTAGTGGTGGGCGACAGCGTTAACGTCGAGCGTGCCGCCAAATTTAATGATGAAATCGGCGGGCATTTGATGTCGGGGCATATTATGACCACGGCGGAAGTGGCGAAGATCCTGACGTCGGAAAATAACCGCCAGATCTGGTTTAAAATGCGCGATAAAACCTTGATGAAATATATCCTGCATAAAGGATATATCGGCATCGATGGTATTAGCCTGACAGTGGGCGAAGTGACGGCTTCACGTTTCTGTGTACATTTAATTCCAGAAACGCTTGAGCGCACCACATTAGGCAGCAAGAAATTGGGCAACCGCATTAATATTGAAATCGACCCGCAAACGCAGGCGATTGTCGATACCGTTGAGCGTGTGCTGGCACAACGTGAAGCGACTTTGGAAGCGCTGTTACCGAAGGAATAAGGATTATACGGTGGATGACGCCTTTGGCTTATCCACCCTACAATTTCGAGCCGTATCCGACATTCTTACGCAATCAATAAACTGCCGCGCACCACATCGCTGGTCTGGCGTTCCCCTAACAGTAATTCCACCGCCCGACGCGCCATACTTTCCAGCGGGTATTGAATCGCCGGAATGGTGTTCGACCCAGGCATTCGGGTGGAGCCATCCAGACTAAATACCATCACTTGTTCGGGCACTTTTAACTGGTACTGGTTGAGCATCATCATGGCTTCTTGTGCCTGGGTATCGTCTGTAACTAACAGGGCGGAAAATTTCACCCCACGGTTAATCAGACGTTGCAGTGCAATGCGTACTGATGACTCATCTTCAATCACTAACTGGCGGTTAAAAGGCACCACATGGTTGTGCAGCGCCTGGTGATAACCCTCGAGCGTTAACGCTGCCGCTTCTCCGCTGGCAAAGTTGATTAAGGCGATTTGCCGCCGTTGCTGGTTACACAAATAGTGCACGGCGGTTTCTGCGGCAAAAACATGATCGCATTGAACGCTGAAATTTTCGGCACCGCTCAGGCAGTCAATCAGCATGATGTCGTCAGCAAGCGTCGGCAGTGGGAAACGCGCGCCGACCACTACCAGTGCGTCGCATAACCCCTTCGATAACTCCTGAGCGGCTTGTACCACGCTGTTGTGGTCATTGGCGAAGCGTAATAACAAGTGCTTGTGATGTTGATTGAGCTGTTTTTCAAGCGCTTGCAGGTAACCGGTAGACTGCTGAATATGTTCGGTGGCACAAATCACACCGATGCAGTTCGTCGACTGGCTGCTCAACGATTGCGCAATGGCATTAGGGGTGTAATTCAGAATTTCGGCGGCGCGTAAAACCGCCTGACGACTCTCTTCTTTGACGCCGCGACTGCCGCTTAATACGCGCGAAACCGTGGCTTTGGAAACCTGCGCAAGACGTGCAACATCATTAATATTCGACATAGTCTGTTTCCCACTTCTCAGCCAGAAACGGGCCTTGCGGCCCGAGTGCTGAGATTACGTCCGGTCGTTAAAGCCATTTTCTGCAGCGGTCGTGCGATACCACTCACCGCTTTTCTTGATAGTGCGTTGCTGTGTCTCAAGGTTTAACGAGACAAAACCGTAACGGTTTTTATAGGCGTTACACCAGGACCAGTTATCAATAAACGTCCACATGTGGTAACCGAGGCAATTGCTGCCTTCGCTGATACCTTTATGCAGCCACTTCAGGTGGTCGCGTACAAAATCAATGCGGTAATCATCCTGAATCTGGCCGTTTTCATCGAAACGCTGCTCGTTCTCAACGCCCATGCCGTTCTCTGAAATATAGCAATTTGGGTTGCCATAATTTTCACGCAGATTGGTGAGAATATCGTAGATCCCTTGCTCGTAGATTTCCCAGCCACGGTACGGGTTCATTTTGCGGCCAGGCATTTCGTAGGCTTCGAAGAACCACTCTGGCATAAACGGGCTGTCAGGGTTCACTAGCGAGTCGCGGCATTTGATGCGGCGCGGCTGGTAGTAGTTGATACCCAATAAATCGACCACACCCGCCGCCAGCAGAGCTTTGTCTTCTGGCTGGCAGACTGGCAATTGGCCGTGTTCTTTCAACAGCGCCACCAGTTCTTGCGGATATTCACCACGCAGCGCCGGGTCGAGGAAGCTGCGGTTAAACATCAGGTCAGCAATATTTGCCGCTTTCACATCTGCCGGGTTTTGTGAGCGTGGATAAGATGGCGTGAGGTTGAGGATAATGCCAATCTCGCCGCCGTCGTTACGCTCGTGGTAAGCCTTCACCGCCAGAGAGTGCGCAATCATAGTGTGGTAAGCCACGGTTGCTGCACGTTTGAAATCCACTACATTCGGGTAATGGAAGTCGTACAAATAGCCGCCTTCAACCGGTACTACTGGCTCGTTGAAGGTGAACCAATGCTTTACACGGTCGCCGAACAATTCGAAACACTTGCTGGCAAATTCAGCATAAGCCGTGACAACGTCACGATTCTCCCAGCCGCCTTGCTGCTGCATCACCATTGGCATATCAAAGTGGAACAGGTTGATGAACGGCTTAATGCCTTGCGCCAGTAATTCATCAATAACTTGATTGTAGAAGGTCACCGCTTCCTGATTGACCGTACCGCGGCCTTCCGGAATTAGACGAGCCCAGGAAATCGAGGTACGGAAAGTGTTGTGATTAAGCGCTTTGAGCAGCGCAATATCTTCTTTCCAGTTCTTGTAGAAGGTGGAAGTCTCTGCCGGGCCTACGCCGTTATGGAAACGGGTCGGTTGCTCTTTAAACCACCGATCCCAGATGGTGGCCGTTTTGCCAAATCCGAGTGTTTCGCCTTCCGTTTGTGGTGCTGAACTGGCGCTGCCCCACCAAAAATTATCAGGAAATTGGTATTTCATTTTTGTTCCTCATTTGACGAGCCTGCCATACCGGCAGGCTATAAAAAATTAACTTACAGTAATCGGGTTCTCGTTTTCCTGTGCACTGCGCTCTTCGTCCTGTTTTAGCAGGGTGCGCTCGTAAGCCTTCAGGAAGGGGTAATACATCACAGCCGACATGACCATACAAATCAGGCACATGATTACGGGACTTACCGCCCAATTTGCGGCCCACGACGCGCCAATGGGTGCCGGGGTTGTCCACGGTGTTAACGACACAACTTGTGCCACCCAACCTAATTTAGTCGCGATGTACGCCAGGGTTGCGTTAATCATCGGCACCAAAGTAAATGGCAGGAAGAACAGCGGGTTCATGATGATTGGCGTACCGAACAAAATGGGTTCGTTGATGTTAAAGAAGCTTGGCACCACGCCCATTTTACCGATAGTACGCAGGTGAATGGCGCGGCTACGCAGCAGCAAGAACGCCAGCGGCAATGTTGAACCGACGCCGCCAATCAGCAGGTAGTGATCCCAGAAACCTTGCAGGTAGATATGTGGCAGCACGTTACCGGCGGCGAGTGCGGTCTGGTTCGCCGAAAGGTTGGCCATCCAGAATGGGTTCATAATCCCGGTGACAATCAGTGCACCGTGGATACCGGCAAACCACAGGATCTGGCAGATAAACACCGAAATCAGAATCGCAGGCAATGAGTCAGAGGCCGAAACCAGCGGTGCCAGCAGGTGCATGATCGCTTCCGGAATAATCATTCCGGTGGTCGATTCAATAAATAAGTTCAGCGGATGGAGCGTGGCGACAATCACCACCACCGGAATCAGGATCTCAAACGAGCGCGCAACACCGGTTGGGACTTCTTTCGGCAAGCGGATAGTGATGTTGTGGCGTTTGAGGAACGCATACATTTCGCTGGCATAAATGGCCGTCAGCAGTGCGGTAAAGATGCCCTGGCCAGAGAAATATTGTGTTGAAATCTGCCCGTCTTTATACGGTGCTGCGACCAGTAAAAAAGCCATAAATGCCAGTAAGCCGGTCATAATCGGGTCGAGCTTATAGTGCTTTCCGAGGCTTGCACCAATACCGACCGAAATAAAGAATGTCATGACACCCATGCTGAGGTTAAACGGCAACATCAGCTGTTCGCGGTAGGTGAGAGAAAAACTCAACCACGAGCGGGCAAAGCCCCAACTACTGTCAGGTGAGAACGGCGGGAAAATAAATACTAACAAGAAAGAACCGATGATCATAAACGGTAGGGCAGAGATAAAGCCGTCGCGGATGGCGATGACATGGCGCTGAGAGCCCATCGCTCCGGCCATGGGAGTGACTTTTTGCTCAATCACATTGACCATTTTTTGGTACATGCTCATGGCGGTATCCTTGTTATTGTCGGGGTAAGTGGATTGATTGTGAAACAACAGGGAAACCGGTTTCCATTGAATAAAGAGATAAGTGTTAGCGAGATCAAACTCGTGAGGAAAGGAGAGCTGGAAACGTGAAGAAGTTCACGATTTGTTAAGAAAATGCTAAACCCCGGACTAGCCGGGGTATTAAATCAGTGCGGGACGCGTAAGCCGTGTTCGATGCCGCGGCTAAAGACGATTTGCCACAGCTGAATATCGCGGGCGCGGAAGGCTCCGGCACACGCATTAAGGTAATAACTAAACATCCGTTTGAATCGTTCTGAATAGTTACTGGCAAATTCCGGCCAGGTATTCTGGAAACGCTCGTGCCATGCCATTAACGTTTTATCGTAGTCGGCACCAAAGTTATGCCAGTCTTCCATCACGAAATGGCCTTCATTGGCATCGGCAATCTGGCGCACGGACGGCAGGCAACCGTTCGGGAAAATGTATTTGTCTATCCACGGGTCAACGCAGTTATCGGTTTTATTCGAACCAATAGTGTGCAGCAGGAAAATACCCTCTGGTTTCAGGTTGCGGTCAACCACATTGAAATAGGTGGCATAGTTTTTCGGCCCGACGTGTTCAAACATGCCAACTGAAACAATGCGGTCAAACTGCATTTCTAAATCGCGATAATCTTGCAGCAAGATAGTCACGTCCAGCCCGAGACAACGTTCCTGAGCCATTTTCTGCTGCTCGGCAGAAATGGTCACGCCATGAACCACGACCCCATAATGCCGTGCGGCATATTCCGCAAGCCCACCCCAGCCGCAGCCGATATCCAGCAGCGTCATACCTGGCTCAAGATGCAACTTATCGCAGATCATTTTCAGTTTGGCATTCTGCGCATCGCTAAGGGTAGTGGCTGATTTCCAGTAGCCGCAGGAATATTGCATATGTTCATCGAGCATCCGGCTAAATAAGTCGTTGCCAAGATCATAATGTTCTTTACCGACAATCCAGGCGCGTTTTTTGGATTGCAGATTTAATATTCGGGCTGCAGCAATGCGCAGGGTGTCTTTTAAATGGCGGGGGAGTTGATTCTCAAGTCCGGCACGGATGGTGTTATTGAAAAATATATCCAGCCGTTCGCAGTCCCACCAGCCGTCCATATAGCTTTCACCCAGCCCGAGGGTGCCTTCTTGCAGCACGCGCTTAAAAAAATCGGGATGCTTAACCTGGATATCGAAAGGGCGCGGGCCGTTAATTTCCACGCCAGCCTGCGTGAGCATTTCGCTCACGATTCGATACCACGGGTTATTTCTTATGCTGACTTCTTCTATACACGATGAACTCATAGCTTCTCCATCACCATTGTGAGAGGAACCTTAAAACAGCGTAGACGCTATTTTGGGCATGTGAGAAATGTCACGGAAAATACCGCGAGCCTGATATCCGACGTAGAACAGAGAAAGGGGGGCGAGAGCCCACAAAAAAAGCTTCTAAAACAACAAACGGGAGCACAAAGGCTCCCGTCAAAACGTCATTATTATTGTGCTGACGGTCAAGCCGTAAATAAGTATAGGCTCGCCCAGGCGGTGATTCAATGAAATATTGTTAGCAAGCTAACTACATTGCTGTCACGCAAACGATACATTAATGTGCATCGGATTCAGCAGGTTGCCAGACTTTGACATGACTACGGCGTTGCAGCAAGTAGCCCAACATGGCTAAGACGATGGTCACCAGCATGACGCTGGTGGTGGTCAACAACGGGGTTGCGACCAACCATGACACCATCAAACTTGCCAGGAAGCACAAACCTAATTGCAGCGTATTTTGCAATGCAGCTGCTTTACCGGTGGCCTGCGGGAATGGCAATAAGGCTGAAGCAACGACGATCGGGTAAATCGCACCATTAGCAATCGCCATCACGCAGAATGGAATCAATAGCAGCGTGAGGCTGGCATGGCCGCTGACCGCCACACCCCAGGTACCGAAAATGCTCAGGGTGTAGAGTGCAAGTAACCATGGCAACATTTGCTTGCCTTGCCATTTTTGCATCGCGCTACGGCAGCCGTAGCCGCCAATCAAGAAGGCGATGGTTTGCGGCACATAACTCAGTCCAATAACCGCCGGGCTGTAACCCATATCGTTAAGAATGAATGGCGAACCGGTCAGCCAGGCAAAGAAGCTGGCGGAGCAGGCGGCATAAATCAATACGTTCCCGCTGTACACGCGTGAGCGCAGCAAAGAGGTAAAGCTGACTTTATTATCTTCGGTTTGCGGATGGTGCTGAGTACGGGGTTTCAGACGTAAAGTCGGGATCATCAGCACCAGCGTGATGGCAAACAGAGTGGCGAAAATCGCCTGCCAGTCAAAGTGAGTCAAAATCCAGCTACCGAGCAGCGGTGCCAACGCCGGAGACAAGCCAACCAGTGGCATAATGGTGGCGAAAATACGGTTAGCGCGATTCGCCGGATAGTAATCGGTCACCAAAGCTTGCCAACTGACGGCCGCAGAACAGACGCCAACCGCCTGAACAAAACGCAGTACCAGTAGCGCGGTGGCGCTTTCAACCCACAGCATGCCGATACAACCGATGGCGAACAGGCTTAAACCCGCCAGTAATACCGGTTTACGACCGAAGTGGTCTGACAATGGACCCCACATCAACTGGGCAAACGCAAAGCCGGCAAGGAACAGACTCAGGCTGGCACTGACGGCAGAGGCGTCGGTCTGTAAATCTTGCTGAATGGCAGCGAAAGCAGGCAGATACATGTCTGTGGCGAGGAACCCCAGCACACTTAATCCGGCCAGCCAGATAAGAAATCCTTTTGATGGTTGCATAATTTTCTCTTGTTTTATCTTGCAGGTTAATCGCCGCGAGAGTGTACGGAGTGCAATTACGCTTGTGAAACGCTAATATTTGTAGGTTGCGTTCAAAAAATTTGTGAGCAAAGAAATGTGGTCAGAATACTCGCTGGAAGTCATCGATGCGGTAGCGCGCAATGGCAGCTTCAGCGGTGCAGCACAAGAGTTGCACCGCGTTCCGTCTGCCATTAGTTATACGGTGCGGCAACTCGAAGATTGGTTAGCCGTTCCGCTATTCGAACGTCGTCATCGGGATGTTGAATTAACCCCTGCTGGCGTCTTTTTTCTCAAAGAAGGCCGCTCTGTTATCAAAAAAATGATGACGACGCGGCAACAGTGCCAACAGATCGCCAATGGATGGCGCGGTCATCTGGCGATTGCAGTTGATAACATTGTAAAACCGGAGCGAACGCGGCAACTGGTGCTGGATTTCTATCGCCATTTTCCTGATATCGAATTACGTATCTTTCAGGAAGTGTTCAACGGCGTGTGGGATGCGCTGGCGGATGGCCGCGTAGAAGTGGCGATTGGCGCGACTCAGGCGATTCCGGTTGGGGGGCGTTATGCCTTCCGTGATATGGGAACGTTGAGCTGGCGTTGCGTGGTGGCTTCCTCGCACCCACTGGCACAGTGCGACGGGACGTTAAGCGATGATGACCTGCGTGCCTGGCCATCGCTAGTTCTGGAAGATACTTCGCGTTCATTACCAAAACGAATTACCTGGCTGTTAGATAACCAGCGCCGCGTGGTAGTGCCTGATTGGGCGTCCGGTTCGGATTGCTTGAGCGCGGGGTTGTGTATCGGCATGGTGCCGTTACATATTGCCAAACCGTGGGTTGCTTCAGGGAAATGGCGCGAATTAACGCTGGATAATCCATTCCCTGACGCGGCATGTTGCCTGACATGGCAGCAAAACGATGCATCGCCAGCGTTGGCCTGGCTGTTGGATTACTTAGGCGATAGTGACACGATGAATCAGGAGTGGTTACAGGAGCCGCTGTAAGTCTGCTGGATGTCGCTTGCGCGACATCCGACACACACTTAGCGGCGATAATCGCGAAACGGGCCATCAGCCACAGAGCGGCGTTCAATCAGACGCGGGTGAACCTCAATCGACTGCGACTCTTCGCGTTTGTTGACGATTCTATCCAGCAGCATATTAAACGCCGTTTCCCCTAGCGAATCTTTCGGCTGGTGGATGGTGGTCAATGCCGGTGAGAAGTAACGCGCGTTGCGTACGTTGTCGTAACCGATAACGGAAATATCCTGCGGTACGCGCAGCCCCATTTCATCAGCAGCGCAAATAGCACCCATCGCCATAATGTCGCCGCCACAGAATACCGCTGTTGGGCGATGAGACTGGCCGATGATCTGCTGCATGGCGCGGTAACCTGATTCAGGTTCAAAGTCACCCTGAACAATCCAGTTTTCCGGAATGGAAATTCCCGCTTCTTCCAGTGCTTTCATAAAGCCTGCGTGGCGGCCGCCACCGGTGTTACGTTCCATTTGCCCGGGAATGGCGCCAATTTCGCGGTGGCCGCGTTCAATCAAATAACGTCCAGCAAGATAACCGCCGTGGAAAGCGTTATCGACCACGGAGTCGGTGAAATCGGCACGAGCCTCGCCCCAGTCCATCACCACCATAGGGATGTGACGGTACTCTTCAAGCATGGTGAGCAATGATTCAGGATATTCAGAGCACATCACTAACAGGCCATCGACACGCTTTTGTGCCATCATCGATAAGTAAGCGCGCTGCTTTTCAAAGTTGTTGTGCGCGTTGCCCAAAATCAGGGTGTAGCCTTTTTCAAAGCAGCTATTTTCCACCGCTTCGATTATCTCGGCGAAATAGGGTGCTTCACTGGAAGTGGCAAGCAGACCAATCGTTTTGGTGTGATTAACTTTCAGGCTTCGTGCTACGGCGCTTGGCGAGTAGTGCAATTCTTTAATTGCTGCCCACACCGCATTGCGCGTTTCTTCCGCCACAAAACGGGTTTTGTTAATCACATGTGATACGGTTGTAGTGGAAACGTTTGCGCGCTTCGCCACGTCCTTGATTGTCGCCATTAAAATTCACTCCGGGCTATATCGTAAACCCTTGATTGCTATTATGTTAAACGTTTGCGTACGCTGACTCCACAGGCAACATGATGGTTGCAGGTATGCCGGGATTGCGACATAAAACGGGAGGAGGGCATTGAATTGACGATACGCAACAAATTAGCGAGGGATTTTGGCCTATCCAGGCGAAAAGTGGAAGAGGGAAAATTGATATCAGATTAAAACCTGGAGGATTTTTATCTCTGGTTGTGGGAAAATCACCCTGACACATCGATTGTATGGATATAAAAGGAGTTTAATGATGAGCACCGATTTGAAATTTTCAATCACGACGACGGTAATTGTTTTGGCTTTGATTGTTTTCGGCGCACTAACTGCCGTACTGCACTGATTTTTACGCTTTGATCAAGATGGGCCGCAAATCGCGGCCCATTTACTTTTGCATTAAGCTGCTAAATTCTTCGCAACAAACGCCCAGTTCACCAGCGCCCAGAAATGCTCAAGGTAGCCAGCACGAGCATTGCGGTAGTCGATGTAGTACGCATGTTCCCACACATCCACAGTCAACAGCGGTTTAGCTGCAGTCGTCAGTGGGGTGCCAGCGTTAGAGGTAGAAACAATCGCTAATGCGCCATCTTCCTGTTTAACCAGCCATGTCCAGCCAGCACCGAAGTTCTTGATAGCAGCATCAGTAAATTGCTGCTTGAACTCAGCGAAGCTACCAAAAGATTTATTGATGGCTTCCAGCAGTTCGCCAGTTGGCTCGCCGCCAGCATTTGGTGCCAGGCAGTTCCAGTAGAAAGTGTGGTTCCAGACCTGAGCGGCGTTGTTAAATACGCCACCTTCGGAAGTACGAACGATCTCTTCGAGGGTTTTACCCTCAAACGCGCTGCCTTTAACCAGATTATTCAGGTTAGTGACATAGGTTTGATGGTGTTTACCGTAATGGTATTCCAGGGTTTCGGCGGAGATATGCGGTGCTAAAGCATCTTTTGCATACGGTAGTGCAGGTAGTTCGAACGACATTGCTAACTCCTTATTATTGTTTACATCTAGACAACACTTTTAGTGCGGGTTTAGGGTAACAAATTGAAAGGGTAAGCAAAAGAGGAACACGCCTGCCCAATGAAGGGCAGGCGCAGATTTTCGACGAATTTTTAACGAATGGTTTTGGAGGTCATGACACGTTTAGCGCCAACATAGTGGCGTTGCCAGTAATCTTCGCTCAAGGAAGTGATTTGGATATCCCTGCCCGAACGTGGAGACTGAATGAACTTACCGTTGCCTACATACACGCCTACGTGATCCGCAGTGCCGCGACCTTGTGTACGGAAGAATACCAGGTCACCTGTTTCCAGCTCACCACGATCCACCGAAGAGGCATCACGCAGGTGGTACATTTCGTTAGCAGTGCGTGGAATACGGAACTTCACCAAATCTTTATAGGCGTAATAAACCAGACCGCTGCAATCGAAACCGGTACGCGGTGAAGTCCCACCCCAGCGATACGGTTTGCCAATCTGGCCCATCAATTTGTTCATCGCCGTTTTCTGTGCTTTTTGCACCCGGACTTTATGCGCAGCGGCAATCGTCGTTGGTTGCTCTGCTTTGACTTTCACGCAATGCGTTTTATAACCTTTACGAGGTTTACTGCATTTTTCGGTGAGAGCAACAGGCTGGACTTTCGCGAGCTGAGAGGATTTTTTGCGGTCTTTACTGGCAAGATTTTTTGTTTTAGCACTGCTGGAGTTTTTAGCGGTTTTACTCGTTGAGGCAGTGGTTTCTTTTTTCTTGCTGGCTGTTTTGGAGGTGGTGTTGGTTTTCTTGCTGGCGGTAGTGGTTTTATCTTTACTCTTACTGCTCTTTTCTGTGCTCTTGGTTGTGCTTTTCACAACGTGCGCTTTATGCGCCGCCACGGGACGAGCGTGCTCAGACGCCTGCGTCAATGGTGTATACGGCAAGGTAAATAGCAGAGCACAGAGCGTGATAGAAATTTTTGTTATCCGCGCCACTCGACAATCCCCTGGTTAAAATGAATGCATGATAATTACCATCATGCCCGTGTATGATTTTGCGAAACCCGCCGATTCTAATCTATTAAGTGAGATAAAGTTAACAACCTTTTACCTATCGTCGTGCTGTTTCGTAACCAGTCGCAAAAAAAATCATCAAACTTAAGGTCATAAGGTGATTTATTGATCAGGGATAGGGTTAATTCCTGATTTGCAGCTACCGGAAAAGTGTTATTCTTGAGACATGTTATCCCTCCATCGCGTAGTACACAGAAACCCTGCAAAAATTGGTGTTTTCTGGAGAGGGTATCGATCGCTACAATGGCAGGCTACTGCCGAGACCAGGTTTGAGGAAGCAAGCAATGAGCACTATTGAAAAAATCCAACAACAGATTACTGAAAACCCAATCCTTCTTTATATGAAAGGTTCCCCGAAACTGCCTAGCTGTGGTTTCTCAGCCCAGGCTGTGCAGGCGCTGTCTGCCTGTGGTGAGCGTTTCGCCTACGTTGATATTTTGCAGAACCCGGACATCCGTGCTGAGTTGCCAAAATATGCCAACTGGCCGACTTTCCCGCAATTGTGGGTTGATGGCGAGCTGGTTGGCGGTTGCGACATCATCATTGAGATGTATCAACGCGGTGAATTGCAGGCGCTGATTAAAGAATCTGCT
>Ga0207696_1000575_pt1 | contig 28731 bp, 31 predicted proteins | sample KBSS54metaG_FD_184403 | JGI IMG/M metagenome (GOLD analysis project Ga0207696, IMG submission 184403) | Switchgrass rhizosphere microbial communities from Kellogg Biological Station, Michigan, USA - KBS S5-4 metaG (SPAdes) (version 2) | ecosystem: Host-associated > Plants > Roots > Rhizosphere >...
TGATTACATCGAAATGTTTTATAACAGTAAGCGTCGGCATGGTTCTAGCGATCAGATGCCACCGACAGAATATGAAAACCAGTATTATCAACGGCTCGGAAGTGTCTAGATTATCCGTGGCGATTCAAATGCTGTTCTGATCTTCTCAATATCAATGCCTAAGATCTCGTCATTATGTAACTCTAGAAAATGGCATTCTTCTTTAATTTCATCCGTATCCTGAGGGTAAAGGTATTCAAAATAGAGATGGCGGGCAAGTGAAAACTCCGATTTAAAGCGGTTTAACGCCATCTCCATTGGAATAATAAAATCACCGGTTACACCAGAAGAAGAGATGACAAGATTATCGGTGGCACTCTCCACACAGGGGCAATAAACACCGTGCTCGGACAGCGTCAGGTGATTTATTAGGCAGAATTTCCTGTATGCACTTAATGCGTCAAACTCCTGTTGCGTGAGCATGTCATCATGCTCGTCAGTTTCGCCGTCTGCTGATATGCATTTTTCAATTTTATCGTTTATTTGTGCTATACGTCCAAGATAGAATGATTCCCATTGTGGAGGGATTTTTTTGGAAACAGATGCATTAATATAACCTTTTCGTATCTCCTTCAATTGCTTAATGGAGTATGAAGATGAAATAAGGTTTAGCTCAATGAGCGCGGCAGAACGATTGACCCAAGACTGTGGTATATCTAATCCCTTGCGATTAGTGAGATCATAATATCTCAGTGCCTCACTCAGCCTAAATTGGCTTCTTAGCGAATTGGCCAGATTAACGGATAGTTCCGCCTGAAACTCTTCGCTCTCTTGTGAAGAGAATCTAAAGGCTCGCCAGTAGATGTTTTTTAACGAAACAAGTTCTTCTATTGACTGAAATGTGTGGTCGTGAGGATTATCGACACTTATCTTATTAGACAAGGCATTACCATAATTATAATAAAAATGGCTCTCTCCTTGTACATGCGCTAATGCTTCCTTATTATTATCCATCAGCTTAAAACCAAGCTCTGCTGCATTTGTATGCTTGCTCATTTGCCCTATATCAACAAGACCACCAGCCACATTCCCCAGCACTATAAAATAATTATCACCTTTGAGCTTTATCTTTTCCAGTTTTTCCAGAAATACAACGGATTGCTGATATGCCAGATCAAAATCACCACAATCAACCAGTCGGTGAATATTGAGACTTTCATTTATAAGTTCTTTTGTAATCATGATTCACTTTCCTTACTTAGATGATTTTTGCGTTTCAACAGTCGAATTAGCCTCACCTGATACGTCAATTACTATCGCGGACAGGCGGCCTCGCTTAACCATTGGCACAGATTTATTAAGAATGTCCTCCATTATCGCGGCGTTTACTGGGGGTGGCGTATCTTTTGCCGGGCGAGGGATAGCGTTTGGTCGAGAAGCACCAAACCAGAAGACTAGATAGATACCGTAGCCTGCGGCATCGGGATTGGTAGTATAAAGTTGCTCTAGTTGCTCGTTAAGCGCGCTCCAAACGTCCCGGTGATAATCACGTTTTATCTCAATGGGGATCTTTATTCCTGGAAGTGAAATGATGATATCAGCCCTTTTACCCGAAACCATGTGGCCTTCTGGCTCACAAATTATTTGTAACGGATGGAGTCGTGCTCTAAGCAGCTCCAGAAAAAAATTCCGACAGCTCTCTTCAGGCTTAGGCACTAAAATTTGACCATTGCCATTCTCATTCCAGAACTGTTTATAAATATCGGTATTTTCATAAGTAATTCGGTTAGCGATATCCTGCAAATGATCTAACAATAATGCATAGAGATCCATTACATTAGCTGGGGTCTGATTTTTCAGCGTATTCAACGCTTGCTTCCAGTTAGTGTGTTGAAACTGTGATTCCCGATACCGCACCTTCTGGTTACTTTGGGCGTGCAAGAGATAATCCCGGTAACTTGTACATTCTGTCAGTAATAATAAACGGTCAAATATTTCACCGGCATCATGTGAGGAAAAAGAAGAAACGTCATCAATCAATTTTTTGATAAAATCAGCATACTCCCAATTGTTTGCTGAGTTAGAGTCGTTACTTGCAACGCGATCTGCATTAGGAAAATGAGTAGCAGAGACAGTGATGATCGCTTCCAATTGTGTTAGTGATAAACGCTGCTCACTACTCCCACGACCTCTTTTCGCCTTACCTGATAGTTGACGAATAAGCGCTATCATTTCCGGCGCGGATTTTGATTCAGATAAAAATAGATCCTGACGCTGGTCTGGAGCGAGTAAATAAGTACATACCAGCCAAATTTGATAACTTGGCTTTTTAAGTTTTGAGGGTTGCGCTATCATCAACTCAGATAACTGCAACAACTCTGCATGACTCTCAGGATTCGCTAACAACCACCCCACCAGGTTTTGTAAATGGACAACATCATCAGGGTGCTCTTTAGCTAGTGTCATGATTAAAGGAACGGCATAGTCGATTGGAATGCAGGTATCATTTAACAGATAGTTAAGTGCACGGATATCTTGCAACTGATTATTAATGCAGAAATTGATAATGTGGTAATAGGTTTTGATGAAAAATGCTGTTTTGTTAAGTATCACATCCTTTTTCCACGGTAATGAATAATCACTTACAACATTATTGTCTTTGGTGAAAAGTGCTAATACCACATCCAGAGCCAATAGCGTGGTTAATAGATCTTCGTTCCATTGTATAACATCAGGATGTTTTTTAAATAATTCATCGCTTCCTGCAAGTACCGCATACCACCATCCGTAATACTCCCCCTTCAGCAAAGCACAATTCAACTCGTCAATTGTGGGCAGATCTGAACGATTTAAAATCGCTAAAAGACCGGATATCGCATCAGTGACGTTTTCGGCACCTAATATGTCTGCACAGCGCTGCACTGGCGTCAATTTGTCATCAACATCGCTGTATTTCGAATAGTAAATATAGGAAATATGTTTGAGCCAATTCAAATGTTGGCCCGATACAATTTCCTGCCGACATAACTCAAAACTCTGCCTATCTTCATAACGAGCCGCATTTCGTTCTTTCTCAGACTCTATTTGGCTAAGATTATGTTTCACTCGCCAATCGTCAATCTCGCAGACAATGGAAGTCTCAAACACAGTAGTCAACTTTACATTTAAATGACAGTACGCGGAAAGAAATTCAAACGTCTCTTGGGATGGCTTGGTACATCTGTAAAGGACCGCAAATGTCATTCGATAAATACATTCAGTTTTATCTGAATTAGCTTCGGCATGGGATAAATAGTGGATAAATCGTGCCAGCAAAATCTCATCAGGAATAAGATAGAAGGTGCTTCCAGCAAAATCATGTAAGAACAAATAAAGAGTATCATAGCGTGTAAATGAAAGAATGGCGGCGTCTATAATATCTTCATATTGCCAGCTACGATTTTTTATCTCCTGAACGATAGATTTCTGTACATCGTCATAACCGCGATAGTAGTGATTATGGGAGTAGCTATAGAACGTTTTTAGGCACAACCATATCTGAGATGCGCTGTAACCATTCTTCTCGATGAGTATCTGCAATAATCCAGCTTCCAGAAAATGCATAATCTCATAATGATTTTTAGCTGAAGAATACCAGTCTTTACTATGAGCGGTGTGGTACCGATCGAGATGCTCAAAGATAGCGAGCAGATCAGCTGCCGGTACAATATTTTTCAGCTGCCATAATGCACCTATCGGTAATCGCTCATTGGTTATATTTAATGTGTCAACCAGCAGTTGTGCTATATCCTGCGGTACAAAGTAATCTTGATAGATCAACTGAATAATATGGTTGCGCAACCGGATGCTGTCATGATTTTTGTCTTTTAATTCCGCAAAGAAACGTACCGAAAATTCCTGGCCAGACACTCCAAAATGGATTAATGCCGTTATTGCTTCCTCTTTTTCCGCATACGAGGAATCCTCCGATTTGGCAATATTAATTAAGTCATCGCTCAGTGTGACTATCGGTGTAGTTACCGATAAGGATTCCAAAACGATCATGCGCAGAGAAAAAGACGAATGAGGATCGCGGACTATCTGTCGCAACAGAGTTTCCATTTCTACTGTCGCGAAGCCATTCAGATATGAATTGAGACCGTGATTTCTAAACCAGGGATCACGTTCTGAAAGCTTTGATAGCGCCACCAGTAGATTTTGTTTTTGTGCTATCGGTAATGAAGCTGCATCGCCATAGATCAGAACGCCGTAAGGATCGGCTTCAATAAATACCTGGGCGTATTGCGGTAAAAAAACCGCTAGCCATGCGTGTAAACCTCTCAATTCTGAAGACGGATACCCCTCAAATCCCAGCATACTTCTCAAACGTCCCATGGGTAGCCCTTTGTCAACGATCCCGGCTAACCATTTTGCCGCTAAGTACTCAGCAATTGTCCTGTGACTGTACTCAACAGTCTCAAGCTCATCTCCGGCAGAAAAAACCCGCCTCGATAACGCCGCTCTAATTATTTCATGTAAGAAGAACGTGATGGTTCTGTAACTGGGGTATTCTTGTCGAATATCGTTCGGAAGCAGAGAAACCCCGGAAACATCACTCAATATGCGCAACGCGCAAATTGATCCAGCAGGATACTCTAGCTCCTCACAGGTATAAATTCCTGAAGTTAGCCGCGTATGCTCTTGGCTATGTTCAGTTAAAAGGAACTGTGTCGCAGAGTGGAAAAGTTCAGACCTTGTACGGGGCCAGTTTCCTTCTTTAACGGCTTCAGCCAGCATTATCAGATTTTGTGGGTTGTAAAGAAATTCGCTGGCGGCATGTTTTTCTGCTTCAGCCAGAAACGCTTCGGGGTGTTCTACACCATTAGCTTGTAGAATCGCAGTCTGCTCTTCTTTTGAGAGCGACTGCAAATGTAAAACAACATAGCCTCCCGTCTGCTCAAAATAGGGTAAAAATGCTGACAAGTCTGATTCGCCTAACCAATCCTGAGAGCGACAAGAAATTCTGACATTTTGTGGCGTTTGGGAAAAAAGCCTACGGACGATGTCATCTACAACGTCACTACTGTTACTGGCACTCCTCTTCTCATCTAATGCATCGATGAATAACGTTTTCTGATTATCAATAGGTACGCCACTTAAGAAGTGACGTACTGTCAGATATTTTGCCTCTTGAGATGCCGCAAACTGTTTGAAGAGGTGCGTTTTTCCAGCACCGGGATCACCAAGCAGAACAATGTTTGGAAAGTCAGAATAATCACTAAATACCACTGTTTGGGTACCTTTATCCTGTTGAGGATAGATTTGCCTGACTTGCCTGTTTAGCATTCTATAGGTTCCTGAGTATCTATTTTTGTTCTACCAAATCTGTATGGCAGGTTTTACTCCAAATTTACCATAGACTTTCAGCCGATACAGTAAACCATCTAACCCACCATGGTTGCTATGATGTTACGTTTTGGATTACATGACAGGCTCATAGTGAGCAGAACTGGTAGCTAGGACGTCGAGTGCTGATACCATTCAAACATTGATGGAATCCGGGATGACGCTGGCCCCGTTGCATGGGCTGCATGTCGCTCACAGCGGACCTTCTGCTCAGTGACTGAGGCCGCTTCGTACCAGAAGCGGTGCCCTGCTCCTCGCTTCTAGCAGAGCTTCCGCCCACTACGCTTGATCAATGGGCCGATAGCAGACAAGACTGTAGCACTTCATTTCAGAATGATGCCAAAGGGATATACGGATATGTCGCTGACTTGTTGCGGGTATCGTCGATCTCCTGATTGAAATCATCAATAGATATCTTCTTGAAAGTCACACCAAGAAGAATCTCGTAATGATCAACTAGTTGAGTGAATGTACGAGCACCACCATGACGACCATCCTTGAGCGCTTTGTACAGAGTGGTATTTACTGATCTGATGTTTGACGTGCTGGGGGCATCTTTTGACGCTTTTATGAGCTTCTGTAGGACAGTCAATGTGGTTGATTCGCCTTTGATTTTCCTTTTCTCATCGTCCGTCAGAGAAATGAACGTCTGGAGTACCCTGATAAGACGTTTCATTCTTGGATCTGATTCAGCTTTCAGCGGTTTAGTAATCCCGCAGCCACTCTTTTTACTACCACCGGAGGACTCGCCCGTAAGGGGATTGTACGATGGAATTTCCACAGGTCGCTGTCCGTTCAACTCGAACCACCCCTTTGCTGCGTACAAGCCACAGGTAAAATATCCTGTAAGCTTCGGATTCTCCCTGCTGGTAAACAGGAAAAGGTAATAATCCGTCGTTAGTAGTCCATCGTGATAAGCGGTTTTCTCCTGTCCCGGTAGCAGAACCGACCGGGTGATTGCTTCAACATAATAGTGTTTATACGCCGCATCTCTTACCGCTTGAGTCGTCTTGCTGTACTCCTTTGGCCAATCCATTTAGCCCTCCAACTTGATGTTTTAACTGTAACAAAAGTAATAATGTAACAACGTAACATGCAGTCATATCAACGATCTCAGTGTTACCGCTCATTTTGAGCAATCGTATCAAAGTAACAAAAGGGGAATATATTGTGGTTCGTCGCCCTCTTAACGCTTTCCAGCCCACAGCCTGTACCTCTCGGCGAACAATAGTTTCAATTTCTGTCGGGTGCAGCTGTGGGCGATTTTGCTGCGGAGACGCTGGTAATGAGGAATTGTGGTGGATTGCTGAATGTCACCACCTGAAAATAATATAAATTAAAAGCCAGTTACTCGCTGAAAGCAGGCCAGGATCACCTGCTGGCTACACGCATCATGAAAGAGCTATTTGTCCTGTCAAGTTTATCAACCGGGATAGGTTTTAATTGACTGAATGGTTCCTTTAATGCTTTTTCTCAATCAACAGGTATGGATGGGACCAGTCGTTTACCTCTTCATATGAAACAAACCCATCGTGCTCCAGTGCGCAAACACCCTTATGGCTGGCAGCGTAGTCGTATACAGCCTGACTTTCCAGCCCCTGTAACATGTGCGACAACAGCTTTCGGCGCATCACATCTGACTTCCTGCGTTTACGCGCTGCCACATCTTTGTAGATAATGTTGAAAGATTGCCCTACCGCGTTGGTAACGCATTTACCGTAACGATTGGTCAATGCTGTGCCTTCATAATGATCCAGCAGTAAAGCCAGATCTCGCCTCAGAGGTTTCAGAAGGTGCTTCCAGCGTTTCAGTACTCGCTTTGCTTCTACCTTACCTAGCTCACGATTCAACAAGCGTCGGGTACTGGATTTAAGCGATAGCGTAACGAACCCAGCGTTGAATACACTGGAAAACCGGAATTGCTTCACCAATTCCTCAGCAATACGCAATACCCGGCAGATATATTGAGTTTCCAGCACCTCCAGCGACTTGGCCGAAATGCCAATACTCAACAACTCATGTCGCAGTATCTCAAGCTGGCATCCCTTGATGTCATAGTTCACACCACGTGCCAGACACGCCCACTTCATTTTAGACGGTAGAGTCTGGAAGCCTGTACCAACCTCAAAGGATCTCCCGCCGATGTACGCTGTTTTATACGACTGCCTGTAAGAAACCGTTAGCGGTGATTCCTTCACCAAATCCACACCTGTTTCAGCCAGTCGCGATAGGAAGTTGAAAATGAAAATTTTGTTCTTCTTCGTGGGATTCTCGTTATAGTAATCCAGCAGTGCATCCAGATTGATTTCAAGTGGCTCAAGGTTGTTCCACACACTCACAGCCAGTTCCCTGAAGGCAGCGTTAGGGATATCGCGTTTAGACTGCCTATGTTTGGCATGCTGCCCACGATCAATGGCAACGCCGATCAGATCATCAAATGAGTAACTTTTACGCTTGGTGAAAATATCAGTCAGATAATGGTAGCGATCCTGACGGCTAAGGTATGCCTCGCGATCGTTGCCAAACAACTTACGCAGAACACGTTGAGAAACAGCATATTCCCTGCATAAATGGTTAGTATTTGAATACCCGGTTAGCTTGATAATTCCCGCGGTTGCCAGTGCCTCCATTGCACGATCATAGGTCGGCCCACTTTTCTTAAATACTCCGGGAAGTTTATCCCTACCCAGTTCAAATGGTACTGGCACAGAATAAGACCATTTTTTATTCGCTTTAATCTTTGCTTTTTTCCTGTTCTTACAACTACAGGTAGCTACACATATAACATGCTGAAGAAATACTGCTATATTACGATAAAAGGGGCGCCGTAAACTTGACCCACCATTATAGGGAATACTGAAAACTATCGTCTTGAAATAATCCAGTGTTGAATCTGTCACAAGGATATTGTTATGTGTAATGTATGGTTTCATAATTCACCTGTATATTGAAACCAGAGCACCATGCCCTGCCCCCATTTATTTACAACTGAATTACGCAAATCATATGTGAACCCAACAAGGTTCAGATGCTGGATAATGATCATAATATTGGAGGCTGGAGCCTCATGATAGCTGATACTGGATAATGGCTATAGTATGTAATGACATATATGCAATAATATAGAGGTAGAGTGTATATAGAGCATAATAGACACTGCTATATACCTTGTAGAAGCAAATAGCGAATAAATATCAGCTTAGCCAGAATGGGATTAGCGGATATACAAAACATTACCGATTATAAAACGGTACAACCTCCTCCCGGTGATATTCAATAGCGGTTGTAGACACATGTACATATTCCTGATTTCGGGCTTTTGATACCTCGACTTTGCTCAAAACCGCCAATACTTGCAATTGTCAGAGTCAGGGATAACCATCGGCGATTTCCCCCTACCATTGTACGAGGTGCGGATCTGACCCAAAACGATACCGGTAGTTAGTCGGTCTGCCACACCAAAATCCGGTAACATTGGGCGGTCTGGAAGAGTGTTTTTTTGCAGATCACTCATTTCGGTTCTGCCTGTTAGCCAATCAATCAGTGAAGTAACTGGCCTGTGGATCTGCCTGACTGGTCGCCATACAACAGACTGATGACGACGCGGAATACAACCCCTTGCTTATGGCCGAATTGCTGGTGAAGAACCGCAACCCAGCTCAGAGCTGAATGCAGAATTGCAAAGTCAGAGACCAAGCTCGCCTACAAAGCCGCAATCACTAAATCACCTAATCACTTTTTCCATAGCGCCAAATGTTTTCACCATGATTAGCCTGGCAGTGCTGAGTAGTGTTGATCATCCATTTACAGCAACTAGGCGAGTTAACGCATCTACATACCCTCCCGATATCCTCTTTGAACGATTTCAGCGAAAAGCTCATCAACAAACCTTGTTGCGATCATGGGTATTCAGCGTCAGAATGGTCATCATGATCAACCCGTATTTCAACAGATTGCGATCACTTACAACGTAAGGTTAAGAGGCCTATGAATACCGATTTGATGCCCAATTTCTGGAAGCTGTCACATGGCTGGAAGGAGTTCTCATTCCTGGATATGGTCGAATGTATTGATGAAAAGCTCGTCTACATTCACCGCACGACCGCTGGTAAAGGCGCGTCTTCTGTTAGTCAGGCAGAGGAGTTCGTAAACGCTCCGATTGGTGATTACTTCTACCTGACTCACGGTAATCAGGGTGTATACCTGCTTGGTCAGTTCACTGGCCCGGTTAACTATTTCACAAAACACAGTGATGGTTGGATGGACAGGCCATTCCGGCTGATTCACAAAGCCAATGCCAGAGAGGCGTATTATGGTATCGAAAAATGGTGGACACCTAATCACAACTCTACCTTTGTTAAGGTTCCACACCACGAATATGACTTATTTGAAGAGCTGATATTGACGCCCTATTTCGATATCAACCTGAAAGATTTTTAGATAAATCATCAAGGATGATTCTCCAAGGAGAAAATCACTAAGCAATCAATGTAAAATAATAAGGGATAATGATGATTTATCAATGCTATTCATGTTCTAGAACAACCTTCGAAACAAGCTGTCCGTGGTGCTCTCCAGATGTATCTGGAACATTTCGGCAAATGACGCCATTAGATCCATCCTATTATCCTGATTTCCAGTACCAGTCTAAAGGCATCATAAAAGATTTATTTGGTAAGAAGAAAGAGCAGTCTCAACTCAACGCCCTACTTGAAAATGTTCTTTTGAAATATGCTACACTGAAAGACCCCTATTTTACTAATTTCATTCACACATCAAGATTTTCGTATAACAATCAGGATAGCAACAGTAACATAAATAGTGAACGCAATAGTGATTATTCAGAGATCAGATTATTCCAGGAAGTACTGATTAGAAAAGGGTTCAACGAACTGGAGCAGCTACCATCATTGTTAGACAAGCTATTGCTGACAACTTCATTCAACTCTATTTATTCAGGGTTTGCCCGTGAGGTTAAACGACATATCAAGCCAACCCTTACCGAGACATTAAAATCATGGATAGAAGAGGCCGGTACAACTTATCGTGCAGATCTCTCGTTATTCCTGTATTACCTTTGGAGTAATAGGATTCAGTACCCTGCTATAGCATATAACGAGCAGGCAGAAAGTACACCAGGCACACCATTATTATCATTTAACTCTATCGAAAAATTCCTTGCTATCTGTGAGAGTATATATTTTGATATTTTAGTAGACAGATTAGCTACCCGCCTTGAACATTTTAATCCAAACAAATTTGTCACAATGTATCTTGTTGATGCAATGGATGGGTTCCAGTTTGAGACCTTCTTGGTTGAAATATTCCAGACTATAGGATATGACGTTAAAGAAACAAAGAAAACACAGGATCAGGGGGCAGACCTATTCGTCACCCGTTTCGGGAAGAATATGGTTATACAGGCAAAGAATTATTCTGGTTCAGTTGGCAATTCGGCAGTGCAGCAGGCAATTTCAGCAAAAGCATTTTATGGGTGTGATGAAGCAATGGTTGTGACAAACTCTTACTTCACCCGCTCAGCTAAGGAATTAGCTGATTCCGCAATGGTCCGTCTGATTGATAGAAAAGAGCTTCAAAACTACCTGGATGATTACAATCAGAAAATAATTGAAGATTTCCAGTCAGAATCCTGAGGTAAAAAGGGAGTGGTTATAAACCACTCCATTAAGCCCTTACCATATCGTAAAATTATTCTTCTATAAGCTTATCAAGCTTTTTGCAGATAAAACAGTAACGACGACCAACTTGCTTACGCTTATAGACAATCTGAATAGTGCTGTACTCCTTATTCGCATCGGATAATAATACCCCTTGCTTTGTTAATAGCATCAGGATGCCTTTGCGCTGAGATTTCGGCAAGTAGTTGTGTACCAGATCCTTATCAACTGCATATACGGCCCGACCTTTAACTCTGTGGATAATGACCGGTGACTTTTTAATCGCCGTTTGGGTTACGCGATCATTTCCAATCAGATTTAAAAGATCACCCTTTTTGCAAAAATCAATAATTGCATTCAACGAGTTACCCATTAGGGGTTTAGTTATTTCAGGTTCAGACAAAACCGCCTTAAGAGAATCCTGGTAGCAGGTTGATATCCCCTTCATAACATCCTGCTTTGTAAAGGGTAAAACACCATATTTCACAGCCATGGAACCTGCTACATAAGCGATGGCAAAACGTTTGGCGATACGTACCTGAATGCCGGAGTTACGATCGACCTGATGCTTGTTGAGGAAGAACTCAATGCCTTTTTCGAGCTTCCGTTTCATACTCTCACGATCATCCTGAATATCCGCTACCAGGCGCTTGAGAAAGGCAGGTTTGGCACTGCCGTAATAGCTGTGAGTTGCATCCTTGATCGCATGAACAAGTTCGTTGCTGGAATTAACACCATCCGGTAGTGATTCGAAGATCCCCATTTCAGCACCAGCATCTGCATGAACGTCGATTACACGCACATTTTCGCCTTCAAGGCGCTCAATGTTCCCGGAAGCAGCCAGTTGTTGAAGACTGCACTCGCCCGTACTGAAAATGCTTACCTGCCATTCAGCAACTTTGTTCTCATACATTGCAGAACGTGTTTTCCCTTTCCCTCCGGAAAGCGTATACACACGGTTTTGCATAATCTTAGCAGCTGCTAGTACGTCTTTATCTAACAGCTTTGACTCATCGAGAACCAGGTAGTTGTCGTTATGGGCCACAGCAATCTCCTCGAGCCCTTTATCCGTATTGTTCCACAGTACGACAATGTCTTTTGGCGAGCCTGCTAATTACGCCAGCATGTAGGCACTGGAGGTTTTTCCTATACTACTCATCCCCCATAAATGAAACCCACCCCCTTCCATACCTGAAAGCTTAAGGAGAAAGCCAGAAAATCCGCAGCACAGAGCCAACATAATGCGCGAGCTATGTAGCGCGTATGGAGCAACATTGATTTTCCATAATTTTAATGTTTCCTGTTTTCTCTCGACAGGTAAATGATTTTTTGCGCTGGGGTGTAATATTGGTTTATCTCCTTTTATCTCACCAACGACTTTATCATTAGCACGCAAATAAGCATCACCATAAAAACCAGGCTTATAGCACAGTGTGATTACCTTATCCGTTTCCTTAACGACCTCCTGATGCGCCCGACTCCAGTATTCTTTAGTTACATTGGGATTATGCCCACATTTTAATAATGTTTTCTTTAACTCTAATACACTGACAAGTGCCAAAGCAGGAATAAGCACACATGTCGACTCCAGCCCCTGCGAATCAGTGATTTTAATAAACCGGTATGCAACTGGACATGATTCGGAAATCTTTGTACGAGCCAACAATGTAACAAGCAATTTTTCCTCTTTGTCACTTAACTTTCCTTTATATACTTTCATTAACAGAGCCTTATTTTACTTAAAGATTCCCTCACAGCCATTACGATTAACGTCATAATTAGATCGTGAGAATTCCTTGCATGATTTCTCATACAACATTATTACTTGGTCGAAAATTGCAGAAACAGTTTACAACTGGTACATATCACTGATAGATCATGACATTATTTTAATGTCAAATGGTCACCATACTTCCTTACTTTATACATAAAGGTTAATCCAGCTATTCCAATAGAATCTAGCTTAATCAGAGAATCAACATATTGCTTACGCAATACACGGTATTTTTTAGTCCAGCATTTCCTTTTCCTTTCCTTGCTCCCTTTTATATGATAATCATCATACTGGATTGATTCGACTCGCCACCAGATAGCTTTAAAACGGTAGCTCACCTGTCGTATTGGATTTTTTAACTTGCTCACGAGCATAGGGCGGTTTACTACATTTTCCCGCGTATTCATGTTCTTCTTGTTCTTCATCCTGATACGTAGCCTTTTAATAGCCTGTTTGTCATTGGGAATGATAAGGTGAAAATGGGGCATCCACTTTTTAATATCTGTGTGATAATCCATTTCGAACCCACCAATCACCATTCCAGAGAAGCCACATTCATTTAACCAGCGACGAAGCCGTGCTATTAATGTATCGGGCTGCCATTGAAGCAGTTGACTGTCACTAAGTGCATCCTGATAGAATATTAAGGTTAAGCCTCGCCAAATCTTCCGTTTCTTACATAAGCGAAGCACCTCCCCAATCATTTCCAGCCGGTGTAGTCTGAAGCATTCCGGACATGCCGCGCTCCCACAAGGCCCACCGAGCCAACAGTTTTCAAGCTTTATTGCTAATTTTAGATACTCCCTTTTATCCAGACGCCTCCCTATAGTTCGTAATGACTTTATACGCTTTAATCTTTCTTCGTAGACATCTTCGATAGTTTCGAATTTAGGCACCTGTCTTTTAATTTCTTTTGCGAACGCCTCGAGCTGAGGATTAACAGGGGGCTGCATCACCGCTTCGTTTATCTTCACTGACGGAATTTTCATTTAAGCGTTCCATCGTTGATAGGCTTACGTCTAGAAATCCATCCCTCTATGTCTTCTTCAAGCCAGCCGACACTACGACCTTCCGGTGACAAGCGGAGCTGCGAGGGAAAGTGCCCCTTGGAAATTAAGCGATAAAGAGACGATCTTGAAATGCTACAACGGTGCAAAACATCATTAATTTTTAATACTCGTTTTATTGCCATGATTCCTCCTGAAATGTGATGGGAGTATCCTAAACCATGGTTTTTACGGGGTTCCGTAGGTAAAAAGTGAAAATTGAGTTACCCGTGCCAAAGCAATCGATTGCATTTTTAGCTTCAACATTTAGATCTAAAACGGGGTCTAAGAACCTAAAAGATTAACTAATTGATTTTTATAAACAACTATTTATAATTTTTTCCTAAAGCCGCTTGGTGCCTGATGCAGAGTATTCAGATAACCAGAATAAAGCATAAATCACCTTAAAAATTCACAAATCATCTTTAAAATGGATATTTTAATGACAGAGAAGCATTTAATACCAGTTTACCCTGAGCTGGGTGCGGATTCACTCAGAAAGCTGACAATGATTGCTTCACAGCATTATCCGGGCTGGGCAAAAGAAGAAAAAAGGAGTGGTGAACCGCTGAATATGACCATGAGTTACTGTATTGAGGTAGCCTATAACCTGCTGGAAAAGTCCCGCACAACCCTTCCACTTTATGATGCTTTACCCCCACCCAAAACGGTCAAAGCCCAGATCCTCTACGACATTTATCAACGCGTCACGACTCTAAAAGGCAACGGCAGATCCACAGCACAGATGGTGTTGTACCTCAACCAGGCGCAATTTCCGACCCCAGATGACCTGTTCGCAGACAAACCACTGACGGCAGCAGCCCGAAAACCTTCACGCTGGGATAACCGCGATATTGATACAATTATCACCCGAGATGGGCAACCCACCGATCTGCTGAGAGAACACCTGCAGGCACTGAATAAACGCGGGCAGCGCAAAAGAGCACCTGGTGCAAAAAGTGTACGTTAGATATACCCCTAAGCTTGCCTACATTTCTGGGTCATTAGGGTCAAAATTATTATTTATTAAACCTGACGCCGGTCCACTGTATTTCGTCATAAAACTATTGCTTTTCATCCCTGTTTTGCTTAAAAATTTATTTTTAGCAATTGAGAAGGAATTGAGCTTGAAACTGTTCGATAATTACTCACCCAGGCTAGTAGTAGTGACATTTGTATCATCCTTCATTTATCTGTTTGTTTTTTTCCTTTCACGATATTTTGAGCACCCATGGATTGTGGTATTAATTAATATCGCATATGCTTTTTTTGTATTAGGCACTGTTATTATGGAGAGAATGAGAAAAATATCCGGTGAGCACAACACCAAGCTACTAACCCTTGGCACTACAGTATCAGCGATAGCCGTTTCAATGCTGGATGCCATATTCACACTCGCAGATCACCCTATAGGGGGTAACAGCACACTAATAATTTATTTTGTTATTGTTACTCTGCTCATCTTTTCGTTTATATTATTATTTGCACGACTAATACCCGTTAAATAGCTCTTAATATTTTAATAAACATTGGGGCTGAGCGACAATTCTTCGAAAACCACCGTACTAGGATAAACGTGATGTGGATGTACGCGTTATCCGCACCTGTTACACGTTTCTACTTGCGTCGTTCGGCTCCGGGTTCATTACAAACTGTGCTGGTTATTACCAGCATTTAAGCTGCTGACTGGCGCGTATTTTCATCCCCTCACCACGACAGTCATAGCCCGTTGTCGTGGAAATATCGCTGTGGCCTGCCAGCTGGCGGACGGTGTTGATATCCACGCCTTGCTCCAGCAAACGGGTGATGAAGGTACGCCGCATGTCATGTGGAGTAAAACGTGCTATGCCTGTCGTTTGCTGTAACTCAGCCAGGATACCCGTTAACCCGGTCGTAGTCAGCGGCTGGCTTGCGACCTTACCACTGCGATGAATTCGCCTGAACAACGCACTGTCAGCCTCATCTGCACTGACCTTTAGCCACGCGCGGATGGCTTTATCCACTGCATCCGCCACATGAATTTCGCGGTACTTTCGCCCTTTCCCTTGCCTGACCGTCAGAATGCCGTTGTAATAGTCCCGGCGCTCAAGTTTGACCAGTTCTCCGGCACGCAGGCCCGTTCCACAAAGTGTCAGCACAATAGCGACATCACGGTAGCGCCGTACATGCTGCGGATGCTGTTTAGCGGCCTGAATCAGCGCCCGGATTTCCTGCCTGTCTAATGCCCTTCCCTTACGCTGGATATCGCCGCTCACGCGCTTAACAGACCGGATACGGGCCAGCGTTTCGGCATTCATACAATTGAGGTTAAAGGCCGTCTGCGCCATACCCCGGAGCGCTGACAGCGCCATGTTGACCGACGACACGGCGTAACCGTCGTCCAGCAATGCCGCACGTACTTTAGCGACGGTGGCGTAGTTTAGTTGTTCCCACGGATAGTTAGCTGCATCCACACCGCGTTTAAGTATGCTGGCACTGCGGTTTAACAGGCTGATGATACCTCTGCGCCCCGAGGGAGCCAGACCGCCAATATACGCATCGAACACGGTTGTTTGTACCATAGGCACGACCTGACGTAACGCAGCCCTGCTCATGCGCCTAACCCGTAATAACGTACATTAAACCAGGTAACTTTCAGCATCACACCAGTCCCCGTTCAGCCATCGACACCGTTTCAGTTCCTGCCACGATAAAATGGTCAAGCAACCGCACATCCAGCATTTCCAGCAGCTCCTGAAGCTTTTTGGTCAACTGGATGTCACAACGGCTGGGTTCAGGCTCGCCGCTGGGGTGGTTGTGGACAAGGATGACTGCGGCGGCGTTATGTTTCAGCACACGCTTGATCACTTCGCGTGGGTGAACGCTGACCGAGTTTAATGTGCCCCTGAACAGGATTTCCTTGTGCAGCAGCTGATTCTGATTATCGAGCAGGATGATGCCAAACTCTTCATGTTCAAGCGGTGCCAGCTCAACCATTACGCACCGCCGAACATCATCAGGGGAACAGAGCTGAACGCCACGCTGGTAGTACCGGCTGATAATGTCACGCGCCTGGTCAAGGATACGGGTTTCACGCTGGGTAAACATGGTCATGTCAGAACTCCCGTTCAATGAAGTAAATGGCGTCTGGAAACAGCTGGCGGCGGGTTACGCCAGTACGCAGGGAGAAAGCTTTACGGGGCATGGTGGTTCGCCCGTTGCTGTCGAAGAAGCAGAGCATTTCTTCGTCCATTTTGACCAGAAGGGACCAGTGAAACTGGTCGCTGAGCATAATCAGGCGAGAGTGGTCAGTGACGTCAAGAAACCGCTGCATTTCTCTGAACAGTCGCCCGTCTGATAACCCTCGCTTCCCTGCAAAGGGTCTGGTGATTTCAACCGGGAACTGGCGGCTGTAATGTCCTTTCTGCAACACCTGCGCCATCAGCCAGTCTAAACGGTCTTCTTCAATCCCTTCAGTCAGCCATTTATGCAAAGGCCAGCGCTGCTGATAGGCCTGAATAAGCCGATTCATTAACGGGCGTCGTTTCACTCTGCCGTCATACAGCCAGCTCAGCATGTTAACCACGCAATAAGCACCGCAAAGACAGTCCAGTTCGCCCTGTTGAGACGCACGTATCCCTCTGTCAGTTCTCACAGATAATTCCCCATAAAGTAGTGATAGTTAGTGCAGAGGGATTAGCTTTCCCACAGGACGGTAATGGTGTAGACATTCAGGGCGTGATACTGAATAAAGTTGGATTGCCAGAGTTCAAACAACTCCCTTCCGGCGTTAACAGGCAGATCACCAACATGAGCAAGAAAGACATATTGCTGACTCCAGCTAAAATGAATTTCCTTTTCAAGTTCGGGGTATACCGTCCCCATATAACTGAAGTCGGTAATGTAATCGAAATACCATTCATCATTACGAGAAATAAGCCGTATTTCGACAGGATGGTAACCGCCTTTTTCAGCGCTGTAACTCAGGTCTTTAAATAACAGACTGACGGCTGTAATTTTGGCTTTATGCGGTGGGGGATTTCCTATCTCTTTAAATATGACGTTAATTAATTCCTGACTGACTGGCATAGCCAGCCCTTCCTGATGTATTTTATTCACTTTAATTCCATGTATTGGTTGACGGATAGTTCATTAACTTCACTCAATGGAGTGTCAACTGAATCAAGTCTGCGCAGATCATACTTATATGCCCATTCATTGACTGCCTGATAAGGACGCACACAATCAGCCCAGTACCTTTTCATATAAATTGCCTCACAAAAGGCAGTGTCGTTAATGTCTATGCCATAATACTTAATGAAGAGTTTATTAACTAATCCCTGCCATTGTAATAATGAATACACAATACCCCCTGTCAGATATAGTCATAATGGTATTCTTTAAATACAGTCAATCCTCCAGTGAAGGATTAATAAAAATGAACATTTAAAGAATGTGATGATTTAAATGGCTGGCTGCAATTAATAACACTACCCAGCAATGAAATTATACCAAAAATATACTTTCATTGCAAATAATAACAATAAGAAACCAATTCATGATTCAGAACGGAAGTAACTGAAAACAGTTTTTTATTCATTAATAAATAATGGCATACTTTTCATTCCGCCATGTCAGACTGGTCAGGGTTCCGGGGTGGTTCCTTCTGTCTGACATGGCGGAAAATATACGCTATCACACCTTCCTGTTCAGCTTCTCAAAAAGGCGCTTACGCTCATCTTCGGGAAGCTTCATGATTTGCGACGCCAGTTCAGAAACGTCAGGTCCCTGCGACGTCAGATCTTCCTTAACCCGCTTTAGAGCCAGCTCCATCAGCAGTGACCGCGAAACGGGTGACATATTGCGATACAGCTGCACCCAGAGGCTTAGCTGGCGATCACTGTCGTTGATAGAAAACGCTTCGCCCTTAGCCCTGTTTCTCTCATCATCAAGCGACATTGTGGCTGCGCTGATATGGTAAACAACGCCTTTCCCGGCAGTCCTTTTACGACGTATTTCCGGGTGCAGGGATGCCAGCTTTTCCAGGCGCATTCTTGCACCGCGAGGTGTGCCCGGCATTCCCTCAATATGAGTGAATTCCTCTGCTGTCAGCCAGTCTTTAGCCTCTTCAACAGAAGCTTCAGGATGGGTCGTTATAGCCGATACTGATCTCTTACTGCTCATATAAATTTCACCAGATATCAATGCGTTAATAAGAAAACTCACAAATAGATACCAAAAGAACTTGAAAGGTATCTTTTATTCGCATTTAATATCCATGTACTGATTCCATGGAGTTAATACTGTGCGTAACTCAATAGCATCGCAGAAAAAGCAAAGCAAAGGAAGTTCAGGGAACTGGCATCGTGCCGATATTGTGGCAGCACTTCACAAGCGAGGGTTAACGCTGGCGTCACTGTCACGCAGTCACGGCCTTGCGCCACGTACATTAAATAACGCCTTAGAGCGTCATTATCCCAGAGCTGAGCGCATTATTGCCCGGGCTTTGGATACCACACCGGAAACATTATGGCCGGAAAGGTATGCCCTTAAAAATGGAGCTAATAGCAGGTAAAGGATGCAACCATGGCAACCACCATCACTGAAATAACGGAATGCTTTGAGTATTTTTTCAGTTCTCTTTATCGCAGAGAGTTCGTTAAAACCCTGCGTCTGAACGAATGTAGCGAGCGGGAATTACTGCCTCTGGTACGTTGCTATTTGCTGGGTTGGTTTGCAGATAACGTCTCACCGGAAGTAAAAAGCAAACTGCCAGGAACTGTATCCGGGCACGGTTACATTGATTTTGTCATTGACGATGTGGCCGTTGAGTTTGCAGTACGTAAACCAACTGCGTCACGTTCCAATGTCTCCGCGACCGTCAACAGTACAGAAGTAAAGAAATTGATGAAGCACGATGGCAAAGCCTTGCTTGTGCTGTTTGACTTCTCAGACACTCCGTACTCAGAAGAACAGATCGAATCTTTCCGCAACTGGCCCTCTCTTGGTCGAGGGAATCATCGCAAGTCCGCATTCAACGTCGTTTATTTCTTTGTGGAAAAACGCAGACCGCTGGCACTGGGGAAAATCACCAAAAACATCCGTATCACTTAACAGGGAATTAATTAATGAACAGAAAACTGTTGGCCTTATTGATGGCAGCCATAACGCTACCTGTCGCAGCAGCGCAGTACGTAAAACCCGGAGCGGTTCTAACCCTGAATCCGGGAAAGGGCAATGCTGAATTCAACATTAATGCCTCAACGGGGGATGGTTCGGGCGTATGCAATATGGAGGGTACGGCAAAGCAAATAGCTGCCGGAGAAAGCCAGAAGTGTCGCTGGCTCTGGAATGACAATACCAGCCAGTGTGTTGCAGTAATTGGTGAACTGAATAACGGCAAGACCAATGTTATGACTCGTGGTTGCGAAGGATACTGCGGGGCTTCTGCGGCAGGCGCAATGGATGGTCTATTCAATAAGAAGTAAAAAGTGCCTTAATTAACGAAGGAATCTTAGATGAAAAGAACAATGCTTCTGGTATTAATAGCGGCTGGTTTGCTGGCTGGCTGTGGCGAGACAACGCCAAAGTGTAGTAGTGATGACGCAAAAAATCTGGTCGTGGATATTTCCAGAAAGACCATCGAGAAAGGCATGACACTGGACAAGGATGTGCGGATTTCAGTAGAGAATGTCAGAACAATTAGTCATGAATCAGGGCTTGATGTTTATCAGTGTGCCGCTGATTTAACGTTTACAAAGCCAGATCTACAAAACTCTTTACCAATAACTTACCGGATTCAGAAAACTGATGAGGGGAAAGGTCAGTTCTATATAAACGTATCAGGTTTATAATAACCTTAGCTAAGATTAGGATTTCTTTTGGGGAAAGTAATTCATGTTATATCCCAAAAGGAATCCTCATGAATAAGATCATCACATTTACCATTGTATCTATTATCGTATTTAATTGGTTAGTTACACACAGCACAACTAAACAAGAAAAAGATCTTCCTGCTAATATGCCATTCATTATTAAGTCTTACCAGCAAGATACATGCAGAGTCACTACAATGACAATTTCTATAGATACCAAACAGAATATACCCGTCGTAGCGTGCAAAATTAGCATTACTACTGCAACCACTTCCAGTAATACCAGTTACTGATTACTATCTTTACTTTCCCGACAGACTTGGATGCAAAAATGCCAAACACCTTCTCAATCAGTCCTGGTCCTTTACCAGCGCAGACTGGTACCAGGCTCTGACAGTTGATTAAGTCCACAGGCATATGAAGACTTAATGCTGCCATTTAGATCAACCAACAACACTGAAGCTCCGTCGCAACATTGAAATTTCACTCGAGTGCAGCGTATCGATAAATCTCGTCAGCCATACAGCAGTTTTCCCCACTTGTTGTAGTAGGAATAGCAGGACCTTTTCATGGCGGATGTGCCTTTGGGTAAATTGAAAAAAGACCGAACCTGATCAATTAAAGATAAAACCATTTAAATTCAATTTGTTATAAAAACCGTAAAGAACTTGACGATAAAATAGCTGCACAGTATAGGCGATATAGTTGATCTGTAGTTTTAACTCAATTAACATACTATTTTTATTAAATTAGATTACATTTCATGCTAAACGGAACAATAAGCAACGGAAAGGCACTCTCAGCGGCTCTTGCGCTTGTAACTATTACAGCCTCGGCAACTTGGTACATACGTTCAGATTATCTCGATGATTTGAAACATCAAATCGATATCTATGAAAAATCTGAAAAATGGAAACTTCCAGATACACTCAATAAAATTAATGCTGCATCTGAAAAGATGAGCCTCACTATTGATGAAAGAAATAGATTAAATAACAACAAAATCACTTTAACAGAACTTACAGCTAAAAACATCGAAATATCAAAAGAACTAGAGAGGACAAAAAATAAGCTTTCAGAGTTTGAGTCCTCAATAAAAAATATAAACTATACTCCGGAAACCATTGAGCTAGGTATAGGGGAAAGTCATCCTATTTTTCGGAATTTGCTTTTCATAGGACTAACGGCAGTAAAAACACAAACTCAAGCTGAATTTAATTTAGATAACAAACCCATATCTTTAGATTTAGGTGTAATACACCCATATAAATTCATGGGGAAAACATGTGTGATAACCATGACAGATGTTAATTATATAAAAAACATAGTAAAAGTCAGTAATACTTGCAATTGAAACATCATGCCCAACTTAGTAATAAATTGTTCATTTCCAATTTATTTTCTGCTAATAGTTTAATCTTGTAGAAGAACACGTAAATAATTCTTTTGGGTGGTATGATTGATCATTAAGCCCAAAGAGGGATATTTATGAATTCGCAGTGCATCACGGGTGTGCACTACGAACGTCAACATACCCCCCCTTTTTTTATACAGCAGATTAAATCTCCAACTGTTCCTCTTCTTTCAGATTCGCCACCAGCGCATAGTTAGCATATTCTTCAACGGTCTGGCCTGCTTTTCGGGATGCTCCTACTAGCGTTTTCTGCTGCTGAGCGTTAGGTTTAAAAGTTATTGGTTGACCAACAATAAATCGAGCCTGATAAGCCGCTTTCATTATTTTGCATCCTCTAGAGCTTTTTCCATCACTAAGCGTTTTGCTAATTTCCTCGGTGTAATTCGGTGCTGCTGTGACGGCATAAATGATTGAATTCGTTCCAGCTGACGGTTTAATAGCCGTGCTGCTTGTTCATTTTGAGGCGTAACGGTGACGTAATGACCTCCGTCATCGATAGGCGTTAGAGCTGATTTAGGCATCATTTTCCCCTTTGAAACAGATTAAACATCATCCACGATAAATCTCTCAAGAGATTCGTTTACCAATGGATATGTAATACCTTACAAGCGCATAAAAAGAGAGTCAACACAGCAATTTTCAGTAAAATTTCCATCACATAAGACTGACTGGGTATGATTTATTCATTAATATAATTTTTATCATACCCAGTTACTTCATTGTTTTTTTAAATATCAAATTTCTATGGATTTTAAATCATTATTGGGTATATTCTTTCCATGATGTATTGAAAGTAAGCGCTGATCTAAAGGAGTAAAAAAATGGATAATAATCAGTTATATAAAAGAGTACTTGGCATAAATGTTAAGAAATTGATCAGCGTAATGCAGAACATCCATAAAATGGCTTGGGAGCAAGTACTTTTGCTAGCTGTTTACAGCCGACAGCAGTATTTCACTTCAGAAGACGTGGTGGGGTTTAGCCATCGAATACAGCTCGTTCATAAGGCCCTACATCACAGCGATCTATCTAAGGATGTTTTGACATTGCTGCAACAAAAAAAGGGCAGCAATGAGGTTGTGAAAATGTTACTCAGTCATGAAAGCTCTCAGGCTAGCGGGTTGCTGCGTGACATGGAACAAAGCAATATTGCATTTGCTTGCGAAAGGCATACACACCCTTATTCTTATTACGCAATGTATTCCATTCTGCGCAATCCACTGACTGTTTTTCAAACATTGAGAATTTTCGATGGGTTGTCGACAGCGCTACCCACATTCATCGTACAGACATATCAAGAGTCGCATTCTGGCGTATCGCGATTACTCGATAAAGATAATCCTCTGTTTGATGGAAGCTTAAGCTTGGATGGATTTATCGACATCCTTGAGAAGAGTAATACCAAAATAAACGTAGAGACCTTTCCATCACATGTTGAAGGGCGACTGGCGCAAATCATTGGCAAACACTTAAAAGAGGCGTTCGAACAGCTAATCTGGCATGGACAAGGAACTCAAAAGAGTTATGAACCTATTAGCCTCTTCTCCGAAATGTGTACTACAAAGAGAGAGCATCAGCAGCTTCGGTTGGATTTTGATATTGCTAAGCTTGAAAACCTTATTAACCTCGGGCAAATAGAGGGGGTGACTGAAGGAATTAAAGCCGAGATTCTCAAGGCATTTGGCAAATCACCGTCTACGAGACTCTTCGGTCAACTAAACTACAGTGATTCAGCCGGGGAATTAGATGCGCTAAGCAACTGGTACGCGAGTGTCAATACCGGTCTTATTAAGAAAATTGAACAGATACCTCGGCTGATAGCATCCATACTGGATTTTGACCTTCGTTACAGAATAGGTATTGGGTCGGATGGATTTGGTTTGGTCACAATGAAAAATTTTAAATTTAATCTTACCTCCAAGGACTATTATCACCTAGCAACGGGGATTATCCATCATACGCTTTATAGATTAGGTAATTCTTATGATCTTCATAATCCTCTAGGAGCCTACAAAAAAATAGATCAATACCTTGTGGACATACTGAAAAAAGACGGTGAACCGTTAGAAACGTCAGCGCTTATGAGCACATGGGCCGATCTGGCTTCAGCACCAATGATAGAAAGATTTAAAAAATTGCCTCAATACCTGAAACCTCACAAGGAGATTGAGATAATTAGCCGGAAAATTGACCAGCAACGAAGCAATAGCCGCGATAATGCCACTCCTTATCCGATTAATTCGTTATTTCCATTGCCGCTGTGGGCTCATTTAACAGACTGATAGCGGTATTACCTTATTGCGTTGAGTCTGGCTCTAAGTCATAACAGCGCCGCATACAAATGAGTGCCATACGTGATCGGAACTACTTGGGTTGCGCCAGTGTTACATGTTTTATACCCTGAACTAAACAGTGCGTGGAACTAACGGTGGAATACTTAAAACACTCCACACAAGATACTTGTACATGCTTTACTGATCTGAAAGTAACGCTACCAGAGAAGGCAACTTAATCACCTATTAAATATAAGATCCAGCAAATGGATGATGATAGCGGTAGTATTATTTTAATATATTGAGATTGCAATACCTTTAGCCAACATAGTAGACTTTTCCGGTAAATTAATTAATGCCTTATCACAAAATTAATCATTTTAATAGGATTTCGTGTATTATTTTAATTATGTGAGAAGTCAGTGGCGTTATGTCATCCAAGCCCATTGATATTTACTATGTGTTTAATTTTTTCTTTTAATTTATTTCCATACATAGGTTCAATATAAGAAGCATAATTAACCATTCCATTTATATGGTCAATCATACCTAAAACACTATTAAATTTTCTATGTTTTGCATGCAAAACCAAACCAAACTTTTTCATTCCATAAATATGAGACTCTAAATTGTTTTTATATTTTTTTTGTAAAAAAACCTTGTCTTCAGCAACGTTTAACCCTAAGACCAACTTTGTTGATCGAGGCGAAATTATTTTTATTTTTGTTTTATTAGCTTGATACCCAAAACTATTAAGATAACTAATTAACTTACCAATAATCTGCCGAAGGAATTTTCTATCTACAGCCATTTCGCTGAAAGAAATAAATATGTCATCAGCGTACCTTGTATAAATACCATTTTTATTCCTAATAAGCCGTGTAACTTTCTCATCTAAAGATGAAAGTACTAAATTAGAAAGCATTGGGCTTGTAGGTGCGCCTTGAGGTAATCTTCCAAAAAACTTAACATTTCGTCGACTGAACGGTAAACTGTCTGTCCGCGAATTATAATTTATCCACTTATGTTGAAAATTCACTAAATGGGTTGGTTCATACGTACAGATTCTTGATAAGGCAAATGATACAATAGGCTTATAACCTAACTTTCTAAACTGTTTATATACTTCAACTTCAGATACCATTTCAAAAAAATTCTCAATATCTATTTTTACTAACCACTTAGCACCACAATGCTTTTCTGCACAATTTTTTATTGACGAATTTTTATGAAATGAATAACAAGATGGGTGTACTTCTACCTTTGAAAGTATATTGAAATTAATCCATCTCTGAATTTTTTTTAAAAAATCGTTCGGAGAATTAATAAATCTCACACCTCCTGAATACTTAGGGACGGTATAAAATCTATAGCCAGAATAATTTCTTTTTATTATTGACGTTAAATCGATCTGACTACATCCTAAGAGATGAGATAAGTGCTTAACATCATGAATATAAGGGATATTTTTGTAATTGAAAAAACTTGACTTTACAATTAGAGATTTTAAAATTGATGGTGAACGGCCTTTTTTGACCCCTTCAATATAATAAAGATGAGACGGGACTATAGTCATAGCAGCTACCTTAATGCTTTATATACCTTAAGAAATCCTTCGACAAGCGAACTAAGGCAACGCAGGAGCATGTCGAAGGATAAATTGCGTATTAAAGCGAATCGTATTCCAATACTGAGTAAAAAATACACCAGCATGTTACCGTTGAAACGGTCACGGCAATTGATTGCCTGCTCTCCGATACACTGGAGGTCAACTGTAAACCAGTTGACTAACACTAGCCGTTAGACTATTAGTCCCGACTCATCACCGCCAAGGATAATAGAAAACTACAGCACTTTCAATCTGTTTCAAACTTTTGTTTTTTGGTATGACCTCGCTTCTCCCAGTTAGTGTTAAATTATACCGTCCAGCGTCATAGTTTACCCAACCAAAAGACTCAAGATGATTTAAGATCCTATCAACTTCATAGGCAGGCAAATTAAATATATGGCATAGTTCTTGCTCTTTGTATTCGCCTTCACTCAATAGCGTCAATAAATTTACAATGATTTTCCTTGGATTTAAGTGAGGTTTATTTTTACAATCGACCAAAAAATCAGAAGGAATTACTCTTTTATGAAATAAGGCATGCCATGCTGATGAATTTGACACGCTTCTATCGGATGCTTTAAATTTTTTAAGAGTAGAGCTATGTAAGATTGCAGGTATATTATTCGGTGCTGAATGCCCAAAGATTACACGTACTGCGCAATCTTTATATCCTAGAGGATACTTATTATTTTTACTTGCATATGACTTGCACAGTTCTAAAATGTCATCACAGCCAACTACGTCATGAAAGGTCGGCGCTTTATGAAGATAATTTAGATGAATTCCTTTTAAGTTTTTTATTCTTTTATTGATTTTTTCAATGCCAATATCAGAAGCCATATACGCAACTATATATATTTCTAAAAAACCTCCTGACACCCAACTTTTAATTGTTTTATGATTGAAAATATTTTCTAAATATTTTTGCACTCTATCACCCGAGCCAATAAGATCATCAATTAAGAGTAACTTAGTGTACTTCTTTTCAGAAAGATAATTAAGAGACGGCGAAACATCATACCATTCAGATTCAACTTCTTTTTTTTGCATATGAAAAATAACATTATTCTCCCTATTAAGCTGTGTATAGAGATTACTAATAAAAGCCTCGCTTCCTAAAGCTTCATTTGAGGTTTGTAGAACAGGATTTTTATCCTTATCGTCCAAACTATACACATACTCATCGTCTCGTAACTCCCGAATAGGAAGAATTGCAACTTTATCTTTCTCGCTTATTATACCCTTTATTAAAAACTTAAGATCTTCCATCATATCTGTTGTATTAATAAAAATGAGATTATCAAGGAGCTGCTCGGCTATTTTCCTATGGGATAGCAAAAACTGTGAAAGCCACTTCTGTGTAGATTGGAATTTTGACATCATAATTAATATTCCACTTATATAATAAATGATTTATTCTTTTGATATTCTGAGCTTAAATACATACATTAAAATCTAATCAACTTCTTCAAAAAGACTGTCTACATAATCAGCCCACACCTGCAACCACTTCCGACACTCAGCATCATACTTATACAAGTTGTAAATCTCTTCAACACCGCCACGTGTATGCCCCAATACGGCCTCTGCTACCTCATTTGGACACTGCAAACGAGATAACCCCGTTCGTACTGTACGACGCAGATCGTGCGGCGTCCAATGAGGTATATCAAGCATTTGACCGCTTTCACGTAAACGCCATGAGTTTTCAGTTAGATACTTCTGCTGAATTGGATTCTTAGTGACTTGCGAAGGAAACAGATATTTATCGGAGGTAAGACGTAGAACCTTGAGAAAGTCGATCGCTTGATCCGATAACTGAACGTAACGCTCTACCCCGGTTTTGGTTTCTCTAAGATGAAGGTGCCTTTTTCAAGAATTGACGGCACCCCATGCAGAGGATCAGACGTAACACATTTATCTGTAGTGCTTGAAACCAACAACTGAACCTTACCCAGCCCTCGGGATGAAAATAACGGCTGTAAGGTTTGAATCTGTTTGAGAGCGGGCACATGGCACTCAGCTATGTAGTGCTAAATAAGTACGCCAGTAAGTACGCGAGAGAGAATATAGTAAGGTCACTTAAAGACAAAAACTTGTAACTTATTGATTTAACTGGTACCGATAAGAGGAGTCGAACCTCCGACCTTCGCATTACGAAAGCAAGCCAGCTCCAAAATGAGTACAATAATGAGTACTCTAAAGATATATTTTTAAATAAATAATGAGTATCAATAAGATACAATTAAAATCACGGTTCAACGTCTAAATAAAATGTGTTGTCTCATGAGGTTTCATTGAGACTCATGAAAATTGACAAACCTATCAAAATCCACGCAATTGCGTGGATTTTTTATTTGAACGCCGTCACAAAAGTCTCTGTCAGCATATTTCAACAATGCCGGAATCATTACCTTAAAAAAGATTCACTGTTCGGGCTCCACGATTTCTGGTGCAAAAGTCAGCGAACGAATCTGATGCTGCCTGGGCACACCCTCTTCCCCTGCTCTTCACCTGAAAGCGGCGCTTATTCAGCCACCCAAAAACTGCGTTTCGCACTGCCGGGCGATCTCCCACAGTCTGTTACGGATCACCTGCTTAAGTTGCAGAGTGGACTGCGACTGTGGCTGGTCACGGCGGCTGATCAGCATCACTTCAAACGGCAGGGGTTGCGCTATGGGTAGCAGCTTTAGCTGTTCGGCATAGCGACAGGCGGTGA
>Ga0207696_1000578_pt1 | contig 28590 bp, 29 predicted proteins | sample KBSS54metaG_FD_184403 | JGI IMG/M metagenome (GOLD analysis project Ga0207696, IMG submission 184403) | Switchgrass rhizosphere microbial communities from Kellogg Biological Station, Michigan, USA - KBS S5-4 metaG (SPAdes) (version 2) | ecosystem: Host-associated > Plants > Roots > Rhizosphere >...
AGCGGCCATGACGTTGATACTGGGGCTGATGTCTTTAGGGGTGATGATGGTGGCTTTTGCGCCCACTTATCAGCAAGCCGGGATTATGGCGCCTGTGGTGCTGGTGGCCGGGCGCATGTTGCAGGGCTTTTCAGCAGGTGGTGAAGTGGGGGCGGCAACCTCGTGGTTGATGGAAGCCGGTGATAAATCTCGCCGCGGTGCGCGAGTGAGCTGGCAGATGACCAGCCAGGGCGGCGCGGCACTTTTTGGTGCGGCAATGGGCGCGGGCCTGAGCCATATTCTGAGCGAACAGCAGTTGTATGACTGGGGCTGGCGTATCCCGTTTATTGTTGGCCTTGCGATCATGCCGATTGGTTTATACATCCGTCGCCAGCTTGAAGAAACGCACACCGTGACGCCTGCGGTGAGTGCAGAAAACCCAGCATTAACGCTGTGGCGTGAACATCGCCGCGCTCTATTACTGGGCATTTTACTGGTGATGAAAGGCACCACGACTTTTTACATCATCATCTATTACATGCCAGCGTATATGGTTAACACGCTGCATATGCCAGCCAGCACCTCATGGTGGGTGAGTTTGACCGCGGCGGCTCTAACGCTGCTGGTGCCTTTCTTCGGCGGTAAACTGGCGGACAAATTGCCACGGCGTAAACCGATCCTGATTGGCTGCGCAGTGGGATCATTTGCCCTGATTTGGCCGATCTTCGCGACAATTCTGCATGGCGCTCCGCTGGGCGTCACCCTGCTGCTGATTGCTATCGATCAGATACTGGCAAACATCAGCTCGGCTGCATTTTTCTTGTTGATCCTTGAAGCGTTTCCAAAAGCGGTTCGTGCCTCCGGTATGGCGATGGTTTATGCCATTGGCGTTACGCTGTTTGGTGGCTTCGCACAATTGATAGTGACCTGGTTGTTGAAAGTCACCGGCCAACCGATGGCTCCGGCATGGTATTTGATGTTCTGCGCGGTGGTGACTTTTGCCGCGTTGCTGGCCTGGCACGAACGCAAAACTTTCTGTGATGAATAAAAAGGAATAACCCTATGCTGATTAAAGAAATTCTCGATTACGAAGAAGAGATGATTGCCATTCGTCGTGATTTCCATCAACACCCGGAGCTAGGTTTTGAGGAGTTCCGTACCAGCGACCGTATTGCCGAATTGCTGACGGGCTGGGGCTATGAAGTTCACCGTGGGCTAGGTGGCACAGGGGTTGTTGGCACGTTGAAAGTGGGTAGTGGCGGTAAGCGCCTGGGCATTCGCGCTGATATGGACGCCTTGCCGATGCAGGAACAAACCGGGCTGCCGTGGGCGAGTGTGGTTGAGGGGAAAATGCACGCCTGCGGGCACGACGGGCATTGCGCTATTTTGTTGTCAGCCGCGCGTTATCTGGCAGAACATCGCCCGTTTAGCGGCACGCTCCATCTGATTTTCCAGCCGTCAGAAGAGACGATTGGCGGTGCCAAACGGATGATTGATGACGGCTTATTCAAGCTGTTTCCGTGTGATGCGGTGTTCGGTTTGCACAATTTCCCTTTGCTGCCAGCAGGTGAGATCGCCACCAAACCAGGCGCGTTGATGGCTTCCTCAGACAGCATGACCGTGACGCTCGAAGGAAAGGGCGGACATGGATCGATGCCGGAGCACTGTATTGATCCGACCGTTGCCGGGGCGTCGATCGTTATGGCGCTGCAAACGATTGTTTCGCGCAATGTTGATCCGCAGGATTCTGCCGTGGTCACAGTGGGAAGCCTGCAAAGCGGCACCACGCACAACATCATCCCGCACAGCGCGGTACTCAAGCTCAATATGCGTACTTTCAAATCGGATGTGCGTGATGCGGTGAAACAGCGCATTCAGAAATTAGTTCATGCTCAGGCCGAAAGCTTTGGCGTGAAAGCAACGATCGCCGTGGATTTTGGTTATCCGGTGACGGTGAATGATCCTCAGCAGACCGAGTTTGCGTTGCAAGTTGCGCGCGATGTTTTTGGCTCCGATAAAGTCGCCGATCCTGCGCAGGTGAAAAGTGCCATGGGCAGCGAGGACTTTTCATTTATGTTGGAAGAAGTCCCTGGCTGCTATTTATGGTTGGGGACGGCAACGGGCAACAATGATTACTCGGTTCACCATCCGCTCTATCAATTTAACGATGCCTGTATTTCAGGTGGCGCGACTTACTGGGTTAAATTGACCGAGTCATTTTTACGCTAGCTTTTGCTCCTCACCCTGCGTCATGCGCGGTGAGGAGGTACTTTTCAAGCGGTAATCCAGCCTGCAAATTACAACTTTCTGCTGACGGTCAATCACGGAGGATTTTCTAGACTGAAAGAAAACGTCTGCAGAGGTTTTACATGTCCTGGCAACCTTTTCTCTCAGTGATCCCAGGATCGGTGCCTGCGGATCTTGCCATTAAACACATCACTTGCAGCGACATCAGTGATGACTGGCCGATGAAGGATCAGGTATCAGAGCAGATCGATGACATCAATCAACAGCTAGCATCAGACCCTTCTTTGGAAGCCCCGGAAATCATTTTAGACAACCTGGGAATACGCCAGATTAGGTGCCGGAACAAACACTCAGAATTTGCCTTTCATAATCGCCCCGCGCTCGCGGAGTGGCGTTGCCAACTGGTGCCGACCGCACTTGCGCTGTGGGCGGTGCAGCACCCGCTTGCCGAGCGGCTGATCAGCGGCGGGGAGATGGATCTCAATAGTCGGCCATGGTTTATTCACGCCAACGATGCACGGGGGATTCGCTCGCGCGCCAAAGTGATGGCGGCCATTGCCGATATTCATCTCAACGACCGCGTTTCAGGAAACTGGATAAGCCTCGCTTGCGGCGCGGCGGTGCCGGTTTTAAAGACTTTGCGCGGGGCAAAATTAAAGGCGCAGAAATTCACGTTGTTGCTGGTTGACCACGACAGGCAATCGCTGAAGTTTGCCCGCGGGCTGGCGACACAATATGGGTTGGTTGAAGGCCACCATTTTTCGCTGTTAATGCGCAATTTGTTCGACCGGATGATTGCCAGTGACAAGCTGGTTCAGGAACTGGGCGAGGAGTCAGCGGAGCTGGTCGACGGGCTGGGTATTTTCGAGTATTTCTCGCAGGCCGAAGCGGTGCATTTCATTCGCCACGCGCTGCGCCTGGTGAAACCCGGTGGCGTGCTGATTATTTCTAATATGCTGAAAACCAGCCCGCAAATTGACTTTGCGCTGCGTTGTGTCGGCTGGACCACGATTTATCCACGCACGCTGTTTGAGCTTAGGGAGATTATTCTGGCCGCCGGAATCAATCTGCAAAACGTCACCGTGACGTTACCCAGCGATGGGGTGTATGCCGTGCTGGAGATTAATGTTAAGGAGTGAGTATTGATGATCCGCCCTACAGCCGCTTTACGCAGGGCGGTAATTCAACTTAGGAAAGGTAGCTCATGCCCTGCTTGAGGACAAAATCACAGGCCTGAGTTTTTACTTTTTCTGCTATCGGCGAACTGCCAATAGTGTCCAGATTCAGTTGCTGGCCTTTGCCGGTATTGAGCATCCCCATCAAGCCTTGTGTGTAATCCTGTGGCTGAGTTTCTTTCTTGCCGCTATCAAGACCCAGTTTATCGAGCAGCTCGCTTTTCACGTTGTCGGTGTTGGTGGCTGAAACCAGTTTGTTTTTCATGCAGTACTGCAAAATGCCCGCCGCGTTAGTCATGCTGTTGGCGCTCAGGGCCTGAGTACCGCCGCCGAGCAGGCTGGTTAGTGAGGAAAGTGAGTTGCCAGTGGTTGCGGTGGTCGCAGGTGTTGCAGTATTGCTGGTGGTGGTTTTGCTTAATTCACTCGCAGCACTGGAGAGTTGATCCTGCCAGCTCGACGCCATCGCCTGGCCTGCAAATACGGATGTTGCCAACGCCAGTGCACAGAGAACCCGATTGCTTGCTTTCATCATTTTTATACTCTTTTCGTTAACCTGCATCGCAGGAGAATTTTCGACGAGTATACCGCTATCTGTAGGGCGATGGGTGCCAGGAGATTTCCTAAAGCTTCCAGATTTACCCGTTATAATTCAAGCTGCAGGTGCGTTGGCTGCAACTCGAATTATTTAGGGTAGAGATTTATGTTTATGGCCCGATATAACGCAGCACCACTTTTACCGCCATTTCACGGTAATGTGCTGTGCTATCAACCGGTTCTGAACCATCTTCAAAGAAATTCGAAAATGTGTAGCTGTTTGCGACGTGGTAGAAACAAAAACTACTGATCAGGCGGTGGACGTCTTTAGCGGTGACGAGCCTGCTGAATAGCTGTTTATCCTGGCCTCGGGAAAGCACATCTTGCAGTAATTCCAGCGCACTGCGGTTTATCTCGCGTAAGTAAGCCGACTCTTTAACAAAGCGCCCACGCTGCATGTTCTCCATGCAGATGATCCGAATGAAATCGGGGTGAGTGACGTGGAAATCAAAGGTCCATTCCACCAGTTCCACCATCGCTTCGACTGGCGGCTGGTCAGTGAGATTAAGCTGGCGCTCACAGCTGCGAATTTGGGTGTAAACATATTCCAGCACCTGAACGTAAAGCAGCTCTTTGCTTTTAAAGTGATAAACCACCATCCGTTTGGTGGTGTTGGCTTTCTCGGCAATTTGCTCCATGCGTGCGCCGTTAAGGCCAAATTCAGCGAACAAACTAATGGCGCTGAAGAAAATCTTTTCTTTCAAACTGGCGTCATCAAAACGCTCAGGAAGATAAATTTCGTGGGTTTCCACGCAAGGCTCCTTAATGTCATCAGGCCGCTGGTATCGCCCAGGCCAGATGACATTAAAACAAGTTTGCGTGGGCAAAGCACTGATGAGTTAGCGAAGCCCTGCAACACATCACACTCGTGGGCGTTTACGGTACAGCCACAGGCCTGGAATGGATAAGCCAATCGATAATGCTCCGACGATAAACGACGCCTTCAGGAAGTTGGTGAGCAGTTGAATCATCAAGTCTTCGGTGTAACCAAAGTGGCTCAGTTTCACGGCTGAAATCATGGCGGTGTAGGCAGAAATGCCAGGGAACATCGGAATAACCGCCGCCACGGTAAAGACTTTAGGATGGGCGAGATACCAGCGCGACCACTGAATACCGATGCTGCCCACCAGAAGTGAAGCGATAAACGTGCTCCATTCAATGTTCATGCCCGCCGTCATCATCGCCATTCTCGAACCGTGGCCAATGGCACCCAGCAGTGCGCAATAAGGTAAGGCACGCTGTGGGACGTTAAACACCAGGGCAAAACCTGCGGCGGGAATGGCGGCCAGCGTCATGTCCTGAAGCAGCGCCAGTAAAAAGTCGATTACTCCCATCCTTTTAACCCCCACAGTGACATCGCCATCACCACTCCAATACACGTGGCGAGCGTAAGCAGGCTAGCCATCGCCCATCTGGCAAGGCCAGTATTGACGTGGCCTTTAAACATATCGGCGACGGCGTTAATCAGCGGAAATCCAGGAACCAGCAACAAGACGCTTGCGGCCATCGCAATATTTGAGGTCATGGCGAACGGGCCTTTGGCAATCAGCAGGCCAGAAATCGTGGTGGCGACAAACGCCGTGATGCAGAAGTTAATTTGCGGATGCAGGTGGTGTGATGTGAGCACCAGGCGCACATACATCGCCACCGAACTGGCAAGGAAAGCAACCATTGCACCATCCCAGCCGCCGCTATTGAGCTTACAGAAACAGCCGCAGGAAAGACCGACCATCAGCACCACTAACCAGCGGGGATAGCGCAAGGGTTTAATGTGCTCAAAACGCTTCAAAACGTCTTTATGATCCAAAAGCTTATGCTCGGCCAGGATCACGATGTGCTGCACTTCCGTCACCACATGCATATTGATGCCGCGGTCGCTGTTTTTGCGTGTCGTCGTGAGGCACTGATTGTCTTTGATGGTGCTGAGTACGATGGCGTTCGCTGAGATTGAGCTTTCAACGCTGTCCATCCCTAATGCCACACCTAAACGACTGGAAAGCTCTTCTACAAGGGCGCTTTCGGCGCCGTGTTGCAGCAAGAAAAGCCCACATTGAATGCAGAGGCGGGTGACTTCGCGCTGCGGGTTGACATCTGTCGACATGCCTGGCCTATGTAAGATGAAAAGCGACGGCGGTCGCTGAAATTTTAACATCCCCCATTTTTAACATATGCCGACCCCTGTACTCAGGCGCGCCAGATCAACATTTAGCGTAATAACGCATTTCGCACACTTTTTCGGCGAAATATGAGCTTGTCCGCACTTTGAGTGAGACTTTCGAAAAGTGCACGTTTTAGACAGATATTGGCCTTCTTTTTCTCTCTGTGGACGCTAAAAATGCACGAATGAGCATTTGTTAAACATAAAAACAACATTCATGTAACGTTTTATTAGAGAGCATATCTTATGAAAACTCAGGTCGTGATAATCGGTGCTGGCCCGTCGGGTTTGTTGTTGGGGCAATTGCTGCACAATGCAGGTATTAGCAATGTGGTGTTAGAAAGACAAACCCCGGAGCACGTACAGGGGCGAATTCGGGCGGGTATCCTGGAAAATGGCACCGTAGATTTGCTGCGTGAAGCCGGGGTCAGTGAAAGAATGGATGCCGAAGGGCTGGTCCATGAAGGCGTGGAGTTTTTGGTAGATGGAAAACGTATTCCGGTTGCGCTAAAAGAGCTGACCGGTGGCAAAACGGTGATGGTGTACGGCCAGACCGAAGTGACGCGTGATTTGATGGACGCACGCCGCAAAACCTCAGCGCCGACGATGTACGGTGTCAGCAATGTACAATTATTTGATGTGAAAAGTGATTCGCCGTATGTCACTTTTGAAAAGCAGGGCGAAACCTACCGCATTGATTGCGATTACATTGCCGGATGTGATGGTTTTCATGGTGTTTCGCGTAAAGCGATTCCGGCAGAGATTACTCGCGAGTATGAACGGGTTTATCCCTTCGGCTGGCTCGGCTTGTTATCTGACACGCCACCAGTAAATCACGAGCTGATTTATGCCCATCATCAACGCGGATTTGTGTTGTGTAGTCAGCGCTCACTAACCAGAAGTCGCTACTATTTGCAGGTTCCTTTAAGCGATAGCGTTGACGCCTGGCCGGACGAACGCTTCTGGGATGAGCTTAAACAGCGGTTGCCAAAAGAATTGGCGGATAAGTTAGTGACTGGTCACTCACTCGAGAAGAGCATCGCGCCGTTACGCAGTTTTGTGGTTGAACCGATGCAGTATGGCAACCTTTTCCTGGTGGGAGATGCAGCGCACATCGTACCGCCAACCGGAGCCAAAGGGCTAAACCTGGCCGCCTCTGATGTGAATTATCTGTTCCGAATCTTATGTAAGGTGTACCACGAAGGGCGAACCGATTTGTTGGAAACCTATTCACCTATGGCGTTGCGCAGGGTGTGGAAAGGTGAGCGTTTTAGCTGGTTTATGACTAATCTCCTGCATGATTTTACAGGAATGGATGCGTTTGACCGCAAAATGCAGCAGGCAGATCGTGAGTATTATCTGACCTCACGCGCCGGATTGACGACTATCGCCGAAAACTACGTCGGTTTACCGTTCGAGCCCGTTGAATAAACTACACTTATTCACTATTAGTCTGTGGATCTTATGCTTAAAAAGAGGACGTAATGAATCTGAATGCCAGTATTCCGGTATTTAAACTATATGGTGAAAGCCGGAACTGGCCTGCAGCAGATTTGCTGCATTGCGAATCGATTCATAGCCGCAGCAGCCTTTATGAATGGCACATTCGCATTCATCAGCATGCGGATTTGGTTCAATTACTTTATTTGCACAAAGGTGAGGTCGAGATAGATATTGAAGGCGTTAAGCATCATGTGCGACAGGCGTGTATTCAGGTGGTACCTGCGTTGTGCGTGCACGGTTTTAAATTCTCACCGGGGACACAGGGTTATTCGCTTTCGTTTTCAGCTCCGTTAATCGCCCAGTTTGAGCAGCAATTTGGCCGCCCTCTACAGGTACTTAAGCAGGCGGCGTGCGTGCCGGTGAAAGGCTCGAACAGGCAAATTAATACACTGTTTAGTACCTTACAAAGTGAGTATGAAGGCGCGGGGGAAGCGCGTGACATGATGCTGCATTCATTAATCAGCGCGCTTTTAGTTTGGCTCAATCGGCAATGTGCTCCGGTACCAGGCAGCAGTTCGCGTGTCGAGCGAAAACGGGCGGTGATTCATCAATTTAATCAACTGGTTGAGTGTCATTATCGTGAACAGTTGCTGGTCACGCATTATGCCAGCGTAATCGGTTTATCAAGTGTGCACCTGAATACCCTGTGCCATGAGTTCTATGGCTGTAGCGCTCTGAATGTCCTGCATCAACGCGTGTTGCTCGAAGCCAAACGCAGGTTGCTGTATACCAGCATGACGATCAGCCAGATCTCTGATTATCTTGGCTTTAGTGATGCGACCTATTTTTCGCGTTTTTTCCGCCGTTATACGGGTACGACGCCAAAGGATTTTCGTCAACATCCGATGCGTGAATTGAAAGCGTCTTTAATAGAAGGAAGGTAATTGTTTAATTAAATTTAAATCGTTATTTAGTCACACTGACTATTATTTTGTAGTTTGTAGATTATTTGTAAATAAGATCATAACTTGAAATATTATTTCATCATAAAAAACTCCTTCTAATTTAAATTTCCATCTGAATAAACTATTGTATTTTTGTTGTTCAAAGCACTTATATGTTTAATGTATGAGTGAATCATCGGTCATATTTTAAATAATATGAATGCATTAATCAAAGGAATGATATGGAAAACATTATTAGTACAAATAGTTTACCTGGAAAAATAATGGTGGTTGTACCCTGCGTGTTAACGGCAGCAGGAATTGTACATCGATTAAAATCCATGCCAAAAATTCATAAATTAGTGAGCAATATCAAAAGGATTGATGAGGCTTATGGAGAGGTATTAAAAGCCACGGACTCACTTGTTATTTTGAATATTAGCGAGTCATCTACTCAACTCGCTGAGGAGATAAAATTTATTAACTGGTGCCGTACAGTGCAACCTGGCGCTGCCATTGTTGCTTACACACGAAATCATAAACTTAGCGTGTTGAATTATATTTCTGCTTTGGGCGCGCGGGTGATTATTTCTCAATACGAGTCATCCTCAACATTCACCGACTTAATTCTAAAGTCTTTTTCCTCCAGATCGATGCTTTCCAGCCCGATGATCAAGAATATTCTGGATACGAGAATTTCAGGTGAACTGACGGTATGCGAAGTTCAGGTAATAGGGCAGTTATTTCTTGGGCACAACGTCAGCCAGGTTGCTCAAAGTTTAGGACGCGATATCAGAACGGTGAGCGCACATAAAAGACATGCGATGGAAAAACTCGGCCTTCAGTGTGAGAAAGATCTCCATGTCCTGGGTTGCGCACTGCTAGGAAAGTGAAATTTTTAAAAGGAGATAAATATGCAGGAAAGCAAAGCAAAGGTCTTTTTGCGTAACCCATTTTGCCGCGCGTTAGTTGTTAGCAAGCGGCCAATGATGAGAGAAGGCCTTCAGTTTATGATGAAGGAACGCGCTGAGAAATCATCGCTCATTCTTTGTGAAAACTATTTAGATATCAGGCCAGAAATATTGCTGCAGATCGATGTGGTGGTTATTGAACTGGATAGCACGTTGCAGGAAATCTTCGAAGCCTGTGATTTCTTCAACCAATTACAAAATCAGCACCGGCAAGTGGAGTGGGTTTTCACGCTTCCCGTGAACTTGGTGAATATTGCCATTGAACGGTTGTTGACGGCCAAAACAGCATTGCTTTCTTTACATGAACCGATGAGCCGTATTATCGAACATGTCTTTAATAGCGGTGGTCAAACCGAAAGAATTAGCCGGCTTCTTTTGCAAGAAAAAGCGGTTAATACGTCCGATATTACGGTGACGAATGCCAATTTAACTTTTTCAGAGCGTCGTGTTCTACGGCTGCTTAGCAAAGGGTGGCAACTGACCCAAATTGCGACTCTGCTCGAGAAAAGTTACAAAACCATCAGTGCACAAAAAAGCAGTGCTATGCGCCGCCTGATGCTGAAAACGGACGCCGAAATGTATGCATGGATGATCAGTGTACATGGGATGCAGGAGCTGAATTTGCCTCCGTATCACCAGGGGATATGAAGAAAATTAGTGATGACTGAGGTTCGCTAGTGCGTCCTCAGTCATCTGATTATTGGCAGACATCGACCCAAAGTGCAGCTGTGAGTTCAGCCAGACGAGCCGGGGAAATACGCACTGCGCTATGAATCGCTCCTGCTGCGGGTAAAACTTCTTCGTACTGTTTTAGTGAAATATCACAGTAAACCGTTAACGGATTTTCCAGGCCAAACGGACAAACCCCGCCTACCGGATGACCTGTCCAGATAACCACTTCATCGCTGCTGAGCATGCGGGCTTTTGCCCCTAAAGCCGCTTTGAGTTTTTTATTATCCAGGCGTGCGTCACCTTTCGCGACAACCAACACGACTTGATCCTTAACTTTCAACGACAATGTTTTAGCAATTTGGCCCGGTTCAACGTTATGGGCCATGGCTGCCAGAGCAACGGTGGCGGTGCTTTGGTTTAATTCTATGATGTCGATATCCGGGGCGTTTTCGGCAAAGAATTGCCGGACTGACTGCAGGCTCATGCTTTTCTCCCATTCTTGGCCGCAAATAATTTGGCATAAGGCTGTGCTATATGTAAACCAGTGAACGCATAATTTCTATGTGTCATGAATACATACCGTCAATAGCCAATGCTGTGATGTGAAATAGCTAAACAACTCAAAGTTTCAGTGATTTCTGGATCTTCTTCACAATCACTGCAACCGGTTTCAGTAACCGGTTGCAGAGTAAGAAAAGGCGATGAATACTGAAACGGTCACACACCTGTACCCAATAATAAGAGCAGCCTATGAAACCTATTTTTTTATGCTGTGCCACTGATGCCCCTGCCAGTGTTTTAGACATTAAAGCTATATCTAAAAAGGTCCCGGCTACGGGGATCAATTATATAAATTACGGATTGTTACGCGGCGATATTCTTCCCGCTGTAACATTCGCGTTGAAAGCCTGACAGGAGCACTGCTATGTCATCGAATCATGCCGCTTTTAATCTGATCTTTCGCTTCGTAGAAAACTACGTGAGTCCCGTCGCGGGAAGAATTTCATCACAACGCCACGTTATGGCGATTCGTGATGGGTTTATTTCTGCGATGCCATTCATGATTGTCGGTTCGTTCCTGCTGGTCTTCGCCTATCCGCCTTTCTCGCCAACCACCACCTGGGGCTTTGCTCGAGCATGGCTGGATATGGCAAAACAGTTTGAAGGGCAAATTCTGACGCCGTTTGATATGACGATGGGCATTATGTCTATCTACATTTGTGCGGCGATTGCCTATAACCTCGGTAAACATTATATGAAGTCGCACGGCCTGGATCCGTTCATGTGTGCGATGCTTTCGCTAATGGCATTCCTGCTGGTGGCGGCTCCGAAAACCAAAGGTGTGATGCCGATGGATAGCCTGGGCGGCACGGGGATCTTTACCGCGATTCTGGTGGCGGTTTACTGTGTTGAAATGATGCGCTTCCTGAAAGCGCACAATATCGGGATCAAGCTGCCAGACCAGGTTCCACCAATGATCAAAAACTCCTTTGATCTGCTGATTCCGGTGCTGGTTGTGGTTCTGACACTCTACCCGCTGAGTCTGCTGATTCAGTCGCAGTTCGACATGTTAATCCCGCAAGCGATTATGTCGGTGTTTAAACCTCTGGTATCTGCTGCTGATTCATTGCCGGCCATTCTGCTGGCGGTGCTGATTGGTCACTTGCTGTGGTTTGCCGGGATTCACGGTGCGGCGATTGTTTCCGGCATGCTGCAAATGTTCTGGCTGACCAACCTGGGGATGAACCAGAGCGCGTTGGCACAAGGCGCACCTTTGCCACACATCTTCATGGAAGCATTCTGGACCTTCTTCATTGTTGTCGGTGGTTCGGGGGCCACTATGGGTCTGGTGATTTGCTATCTGCGGAGTAAATCTGCCCACCTGCGTTCCATTGGCCGTCTGAGTATTGTCCCAACTTGCTTTAACATTAACGAACCCGTCATCTTTGGTACGCCAATCGTAATGAACCCAGTGTTCTTTATTCCATTCTTGCTGGCACCAATGGTTAACGCCGTGCTGGCATGGGGTGCTATGAAGATGGATTTGATTGGCCGTGTGATTTCAGTGGTTCCATGGACTGCACCCGCGCCAATCGGTGCTGCATGGGCATTAGGCTGGGATTTCCGTGCGGCGATTTTGGTGATTCTGTTGGCTGTTGTTTCCGCCATCATCTACTTCCCGTTCTTTAAAGTGTACGAGAAGCAGTTGCTGGAGCAGGAAGCGGAAGAAGCTCAGAAAGCCTCTGGCGAAGAGAGCCAACAGGCTGCTTAATGAAATGAAAGAGTGAGATGAAACGGTGGGGAAACCCGCCGTTTTGCTTTATTACTTCAGGGTACAGTCGCCACAACCTTGTACATCAGGCAACTTATAGCGCTGGCAGCAAGTGCGGCGTACCAACAAACCTTCGCGCAGGATTACAGTGCGGTAGAGGGGGTTATCCTGGCCATCGCGCAGTTGTTTTTCAAAGAAACAGGCGTGGCGCAATTCAGCGATTGTCGCATCATCAAGCAACTCTCTCAGCTCACCAAAAAACCAATTTAGCAAATACCCAGTATTGCTCCAGATGAGTTTCCCATTGATCTCACCGCTGTTTTCCAGCGCCTCAACGACCGGCATTAGCCCTTCAACCAGCAGTTTCTCAAGGCGTTGTTGCAACGGCTGGGTGGTTGCCACTCTATCTTCCTGAACGTCTATCCAGAAAGTGGCGGCTCTGCCCGTTTCATGAAACTCGACATGAATATGTTGTGGGCCGATATCCAGCGCTCGGGGCTGAGTGATCAGCGCCATCACCAGCGGTGGAACCAGCAGGCCAAGATACCATTGCGCCCACAGTGATTTCAGCGGTTTCCCCTCACGGGCAAGTTGCGGCTGGTTGCGATAAATATGGTCACTGTAACAGGCAAGAAGCGAGGTTAACGCAGCGGGTTGGGCCCATTGATACAACGTCTGGCTGGTTGCCGGAGCGGGCTCATTGAATTTGATGATGTCATTAAAATAAGGTCGATGGGTGATGAAATGCGCGCGCAGCTCATCTGCCAGCTCTGGCTGTGAGCTGGTAGCAAATGGCGAGTGCCATGCAAAATCATCAAGAAACTGGGAAGACTGAAAAGCCATCGACAAACAAGACCACTAATACAAATGATAATGATTGCCAATCCTATCTATAGGCAAAGCCTTTAGCAAGGCTATTTTGTGCGCGTGTTCTGATGGGGGATTTTGGCTCAGGCAGGCAGCAGCGATTCGCTGACAAAAATGCTATTACGACCCTGGCGTTTGGCTCGATAAAGAGCGCTATCAGCCTGCCGTAAGGCCTCTTCGATGTTTTGCTGTTCCAGCACGGCAAGGCCAATGCTGGCCGTCACATGGGTTGCCACGTCGTCATTAAACAAGTGTGGGATCTTTAAATCATAAACCCGTTGGCGGATACGTTCAGCGGTTTGCAAAGCCTGCTCGGCATCCACATCGGTCAGCAACACCATAAATTCTTCACCGCCATAACGGGTGACAATATCGCGAGAACGAACGGCATCGCGAATGGCGGCAGAGACATGGATCAAAGCCTGGTCGCCCATGCTATGACCATAGTTGTCGTTGTAAGCTTTAAAATGATCGATATCCAGCAACAAGACGAAATGCGTGCCGCTTCCAACGGCTAACACTGTCTCAAGTCGATTTTGAAAACCACGGCGGTTATACAGACCGGTAAGGGGATCTAACATACTCAAATCGTTAAGAGTTTCTTTCTCTTCGAGTAGTTTATCCATTAAACGACGAGTAAAATTATCATTACGTTGCTGAATGATATTCTGAATGATAATGCCAATGCCCGGGAGGGCCACCGAATATAAAACTCTCGGCCAATTATTCCCGTGGTCGAGCCATAAAATCATTAGCGTTACCGGCAAGCATGAGGCGATAAATGCTTGTATGTTATTGATAAAAGAGATTGAGCCAATAAATAATATCGCCAGTAAGGCAATAATTAGAAAATTAAGATCTTTAATCGGCATCACACTGACTTTTATATAGATATGCCATGCCCAAAGTGAGCCAATTATTAACGAAACAGCGTTAATGTTGATCAGTGTTTTTTTGTTAAAAAACTGCCAGAGTAGGCAGCAGAGGCTTATCACCAGCACCATGATAATCGGTAAGGTAAGGTGCTGAGTGTGGGCAGAAGGCGACGCCATACTAAATCCCGCAGAAAACGCGTTCAGTAATAAAAATAAACGCAACGAGAGTTGATGTTTCCCATTGAGTAAAGCACGCCAGGTTGTTGCTGTCATATCAGATAGTTCTTTTTACTCGAACTCAACATTATGCTGTTGAATAATATTATAAAAATAGATAGGAAAGTGATTTCTTAAGGAAATTATTTGACTGTTAATTATGTATTTTTAATCGTCGCTCAATCTATCACCTTAATGAATATATGTCATCTGGTGATCAGGAATGCTAAACATTTCTAATGTAAAACAGAATCTACACAAGCGCTGACAAACGAGAAATTATATCATATGATATTGGTTATCATTACCAATTGATGAGATAGAGATAATGTTACAACGGCAGTTAGAAAGTGCGTGGGCAGTGTTGATACCTGGAGGAATTGTCGCCGCATTGTTGTATCTGGATCTTTCTTTTAGTCAGTGGCGAGTGCTGATTGTGCTGGGATTATTGGTGACGACGGCAATGCTCTACCATAAACGGTTACGTCATTTTGTCTTGTTGCCATCATGCGTTGCATTTGCCAGTGGGCTTGCGCTAGTGATGATGAATCTGGAAGCTATGAAATAGGGATGTGAAACAGAGAATGACGAGAGTGAAGCCAGAAGAGGGTGATAAGAATTGGTGCGAAGAGAGGGACTTGAACCCTCACGCCCGTTAGAGCACTAACACCTGAAGCTAGCGCGTCTACCAATTCCGCCACCTTCGCAAATCAAATCTTATCTGATATCGCCTTCGCATTGGTGCGAAGAGAGGGACTTGAACCCTCACGTCCGTAAGAACACTAACACCTGAAGCTAGCGCGTCTACCAATTCCGCCACCTTCGCGCAGTGCGAACGATATCTTGCGTGGTTAATGGTGCGAAGAGAGGGACTTGAACCCTCACGTCCGTAAGAACACTAACACCTGAAGCTAGCGCGTCTACCAATTCCGCCACCTTCGCATACCCACAACACCGAAGTATTGTAACCACGGAGGCGCATTCTAGATGTTTTCTGCGCGTCGTCAACAGTTAATTTAGTGCCGCTTTTCTAATCGCTGCAAAAAGCGGCACAACAACGTGTTAGCGCTTCTTCACGCCACGCATCACAACGGAGCGGTAAACTTTGAAACGGCCTGTCTGAGCGATAACTTCGTGGTTGCCGAAGGTTTCATCCAGCACGTCCGGATACGCCAGGAAGGCGTTCGCCACGATACGCAATTCACCACCCATATTCAGGTGGCGTACTGCGCCACGAATCAGCTGGTGAGCCGCATCCAGGCTGGTTTGTAAACCATCATGGAACGGTGGGTTTGAGATAATCATGTCGAAACGGCCATTCACTTCGGAATAGACGTTACTGGCGATAACTTCGCCTGCAATTTCGTTGGCGGCAAGCGTTGCACGGCTTGCCGCAACGGCTGGTGCAGAAACATCACACAAAGTCAGACGGACTTTTGGTGAATGCTTAGCAAGCGTTACCGCCAACACGCCTGCGCCGCAACCGACATCCAACACTTTGCCTTTGGTGTGCGGTGTCAGCGTGGAAAGCAGCAATTTACTGCCAGTGTCCAGACCGTCACGGCTAAACACGCCAGGCAGAGTTTTTACGGTCAGGCTTTCGTGTTGATACTCATCCCACCAGGAATTCTCATCAAACTGCGGCTGTTTTTCCAGGCGACCATGATAGAAACCGCAACGACGTGCGCTATCAATTTTATTGAGTGGGCTAAATTCGGCGAGCATCTGCTCAGCACTGCGCACACCACTACGGTTTTCACCAACCACAAAAATATCGCTGCCAATTGGCATCAACGATAAAATGTTCATCAGCTGGAACTGAGCTTCTGGCTTATTCTTCGGCCAGTAATAAATTAATGTATTGCAGTCGCCAATGCTGCTGGCGTCAGCCACCAGGCCGTATTGTGCATCTTCGCCCATCTGAGCGCTTAATACCTGCCAGTGGTGAAATTGTTGGGTATGGACGCGACTTGCTGCCGTTTCGAAACGGGCAGGCATGTCGTCTTGTAAATCACCGGCAAACAGCACGCGGCTCTCGGTAAAATCATCGCTATGGCGCAGCAGCACTTCACTTGCCGGGGTTAACGCAGTCATCAAATTACTCCTGGGAAATCAGAACCGGGATTATAGAGCTTTAATGGCGCACATTCGATGAATTTGCTATATTTGCGCCCCAATTGGCACTCTCTACCTGGTTTCGCTATGCCCCATATACCTTTGCGACGTGACTGGTTGTTACAACAGCTGGGCATCACCCAGTGGGAGCTGCGGCGCCCGGCTGCGTTGCAGGGCGAAATCGCGGTCTCGCTGCATGAAAACGTTAAGTTATTGATAATCGCCGAAGATCTTCCTGACTTAAACGATCCTTTCGTTTGCGATGTTTTGCGCAGCCTGAATCTGGATGCACAGCAGATTATGCAACTGACCCCGGAACGAGCTGCAATGCTGCCAGGTGAAAGTCGTTGTAATAGCTGGCGACTGGGTGTGAGTGAACCGCTCCCTATTTCTGGCGCGCAGTTAGCGACCCCGGATTTAAACGAGCTTTATCATAATGGCGCTGCCAGACAGGCGCTGTGGCAACAAATTTGCGAACATGAACACGATTTCTTCCCTCAACACCAGTGACTTGAGCCTGGCTTACGCCATCGAACAACGCAGCCATGCTTTCCCATGGAGTGAAAAAACCTTCGCCAGTAACGAGGGCGAACGCTATTTGAACTTACGACTCGATGTTGACGGTAAAATGGCAGCGTTTGCGGTGACGCAGGTCGTGCTGGATGAAGCGACGTTATTTAATATTGCGGTCGATCCGGATTTCCAACGACAAGGTTTGGGCCGCCAGTTGCTGGAGCATTTAATCAGCGAGCTGGAAGCGCGAGATGTGTTTACCCTGTGGCTTGAAGTGCGCGCCTCGAATACGGCGGCGATCGCACTGTATGAAAGCCTGGGCTTTAACGAGGCGACGATTCGCCGTAACTATTACCCCACAAAAGAGGGTCGGGAAGATGCCATCATCATGGCATTACCTTTAGGCTGAAACGACAGGTGTGTAAATGAACTGGGACTGGATTTTATTTGATGCTGACGAAACGCTGTTTACCTTTGACGCGTTCGGCGGCTTACAGCGGATGTTTCTCGATTATAGCGTGACGTTTACCGCTGAAGATTTCCAGGATTACCAGGCTGTTAACAAACCTTTGTGGGTCGATTATCAGAACGGTGCTATTAGCGCGCTTCAGTTACAGCATCAGCGTTTTCTGGGCTGGTCGGAAAGATTGTCGGTGCCTGCGGGTGACCTGAACGCTGCGTTTCTCAATGCTATGGCCGAAATTTGTGTGCCGTTGCCCGGTGCTGTTTCGCTGCTTAATGCGTTAAAAGATAAAGTAAAAATCGGTATTATCACCAACGGTTTTACTGCGCTGCAGCAAATCCGCCTGGAACGCACGGGTCTGCGCGATTATTTCGATTTGCTGGTGATTTCCGAACAGGTCGGTGTCGCGAAACCCGATCGTAAGATTTTTGATTACACCTTTGAGCAAATGGGCCATCCGCCGCGCGACCGCGTCATGATGGTTGGCGACACCGCAGAATCAGATATTCTGGGTGGCATGAATGCAGGAATTGCCACCTGCTGGCTCAACGCCCACGGACGAAGCTTACCGGAAGGCATCTCACCGACCTGGGAAGTGACCACACTAAATGAACTGGAGCGATTGTTGTGTAATTGATGATTGCATCACAGCTGATTGTTAAACCTGACCTGATGGGTAAAATAGCCGCCAGGTAACGTTCATTTGCCGCGCAGTTACGCCTGTGCGCAATTCACAGAAGAATTCATTATGACTTTGTCTCCTTTTTTGCAAGAAGTGGGGAAACGCCGCACTTTTGCGATCATTTCTCACCCCGATGCCGGTAAAACGACCATCACGGAAAAAGTGTTGCTGTTCGGACAGGCGATTCAAACTGCGGGTACGGTAAAAGGCCGTGGCTCCAACCAGCATGCAAAATCTGACTGGATGGAAATGGAAAAGCAGCGTGGTATCTCGATTACCACCTCCGTCATGCAGTTCCCGTATCGCGACAGCCTGGTTAACCTGCTGGACACCCCAGGGCACGAAGACTTCTCCGAAGATACTTATCGTACGCTGACCGCGGTTGACTGCTGTTTGATGGTTATTGATGCCGCGAAAGGTGTTGAAGATCGTACCCGTAAGCTGATGGAAGTTACCCGTCTGCGCGATACGCCAATCCTCACTTTTATGAACAAACTTGACCGCGACATCCGTGACCCAATGGAAGTGATGGATGAAGTTGAACGCGAGCTGAAAATTGCCTGTTCACCTATCACCTGGCCAATCGGCTGCGGCAAGCTATTTAAAGGTGTTTATCACCTCTATAAAGACGAAACTTATCTGTACCAGACCGGTAAAGGTCACACCATCCAGGAAGTGCGTATCGTGAAAGGGTTAAACAACCCTGATCTGGATGTGGCGGTAGGTGAAGAACTAGCAGCACAGCTGCGTGACGAGCTGGAACTGGTACAAGGTGCTTCCCACGAATTTGACCGTGAGTTGTTCCTTGAAGGTGAACTGACTCCGGTGTTCTTCGGTACAGCATTGGGTAACTTCGGTGTTGACCATATGCTGGACGGCCTGGTCGAGTGGGCTCCGGCGCCAATGCCACGCAAAACTGATACGCGTGTAGTAGAAGCGGCTGAAGATAAATTCACCGGTTTCGTGTTTAAGATTCAGGCCAACATGGACCCGAAACACCGTGACCGCGTGGCTTTCATGCGTGTGGTTTCCGGCAAGTACGAAAAAGGCATGAAGCTGCGCCAGGTTCGTACCGGTAAAGACGTGGTGATTTCTGATGCGCTGACCTTTATGGCGGGTGACCGTTCGCACGTTGAGGAAGCCTTCCCTGGCGATATCATCGGCCTGCACAACCACGGCACCATTCAAATTGGTGATACCTTCACCCAGGGCGAAATGATGAAGTTCACCGGTATTCCGAACTTCGCACCGGAACTGTTCCGTCGTATTCGTCTGCGTGATCCATTGAAGCAGAAGCAGTTGCTCAAAGGCCTGGTACAGCTTTCTGAAGAGGGCGCGGTACAGGTATTCCGCCCAATCGCCAACAACGATTTGATTGTGGGTGCGGTCGGTGTGCTGCAGTTTGATGTGGTTGTGGCGCGTCTGAAGAGTGAATACAACGTTGAAGCGATTTACGAATCCGTCAACGTTTCGACCGCGCGTTGGGTTGAAAGCACTGACGTGAAGAAGTTTGAAGAATTCAAACGGAAAAACGAAATGCAGTTGGCTCTTGATGGCGGCGACAACCTCGCTTATATCGCTCCAACTATGGTGAACTTGAACCTGACGCAAGATCGTTACCCGGAAGTGACGTTCCGTAAAACTCGCGAGCACTAATCCCCTCTCAGGGCGCGGCAGTCGTCGCGTCCTGCTACTTTTCCCGTCTTATTAATCCCTTACGGATTGTTCTTAATTTCCTGCATTTTCCTTACGTTCCTTCATTCACACCATGCAAATCTGTGATTGTTGTCTATATTTAACAAACCAGTGACAAATTGGTTGGTCGAATATGCCATGTAAACGAAGCTTTCTGGCGGGTTCATCCACTCTAATTTTTATTGGCGTTATTAAAAACTGAACGGAAAATTTTTGGGCCGTAACACTTGGCCTGAGGTTTAAGGAAAGCCGTTACGTTAAGGCTTGTGCTCAAATTGTGAGCAAAACTATAGGAATTAATCGATGACTATGACTACGACTAAGATTTCTAAAACTCTGTTAGCTGTTGTTCTTGGCTCTGTGCTGGCAAGCGGTAGCGCTTTAGCAGAAGACAAGATGCTTAACAAAACCGAATCGACAGCGGACACAGCAGGCGAAAAAATTGATAGCTCCGTAAAAGACGTCGGTAATTTCATGGATGACAGCGCTATCACTGCGAAAGTGAAAGCCGCCCTGGTCGATCACAAAGATATTAAAAGTACCGATATCTCAGTGAAAACCGACAAAAAAATCGTCACGTTAAGTGGGTTCGTTGAAAGCCAGGCGCAGGCTGAGCAGGCCGTAACAGTTGCCAAAGGCGTGGAAGGGGTCTCTTCTGTCAGCGACAAACTGCATGTGCGTGACGGGGCCGATAAATCAGTCAGCGGTTATGCAGGCGATACTGCTACCACCAGCGAAATTAAAGCTAAACTTTTAGCAGACGACATCGTGCCTTCGCGCCATGTGAAAGTTGAAACCACCGAAGGTGTAGTCCAGCTATCGGGTACTGTGGAATCAAGCGCGCAGTCCGAGCGGGCTGAAAGTGTTGCCAAAGCAGTTGATGGCGTTAAAAGCGTCAAAAACGACCTGAAAGTGAAGTAACCGATCAATCGAAACTTTCTCCTCTGGTTATGCCGGGGGAGTCAGTAACCAAGTAAGCAACATCAATACCAAATATCGCCAATGAGTGCGCATCCCGCACCCATCCAGAAGCGATTCGGGTTCACTATGGTTAAGGAGAGGCTTATGTTTCGTTGGGGCATTATTTTTCTGGTCATTGCGTTGATTGCAGCAGCTCTGGGTTTTGGTACTCTTGCGGGTACTGCGGCAGGTGCTGCAAAAATTGTCTTTGTGGTAGGTATTATTCTGTTCCTGGTTAGCCTGTTTATGGGCCGAAAACGCCCATAGCGATTTTTACGTGCTATAACCATTAGAGACAGACCAGAGAGCCAGTCTATTTAGACTGGCTCTCGCGTTTTTAAGCGACTAACAAATAACCAATAATAAATATCCTTTAGATTAAGGAAAGCAGGGTGGGACAAAGAATACCCGTAACGCTCGGCAACATTGCGCCGCTTGCGCTTCCAACGTTTCGTCCAGGAAAACTCGCCATTATTTGTGAAGGTGGCGGGCAGCGTGGGATATTTACAGCCGGCGTGCTGGACGAGTTTATGCGCGCTAACTTCAACCCGTTCGATCTCTTCTTAGGCACCTCCGCGGGTGCGCAAAACCTTTCCGCTTATGTTTGTCACCAGCCTGGTTATGCCAGAAGAGTGATCACCCGTTTTACCACGACCCGTGAATTTTTTGATCCTCTGCGCTTTGTGCGTGGCGGGCATCTTATCGATCTCGACTGGCTGGTTGAGGCCACATCGTCAAAAATTCCGCTCTCAATGTCGAGCGCGGAAAAACTGTTTGAGTCCGGTAAAGCGTTCTATATGTGCGCCTGTCGCAGTGATGATTACACCCCAGGTTACTTTTCGCCGAACAGCACAAGTTGGCTGAATATCCTCAAAGCCTCCAGCGCCATCCCGGGTTTTTACCGTAGCGGGGTAGAGATTGATGGCATCGGTTATCAGGATGGTGGAATAAGCGATGCGATTCCGGTTCGCGAAGCCGTGCGCCTGGGGGCTGATACGTTGGTGGTTATCCGTACTGTTCCTTCGCAAATGTATTACACGCCTGAATGGTTTAAACGCATGGAGCGCTGGCTTGGCGATAGCAGCCTGCAACCGTTGCTCCATTTGGTGAAACATCACGAGGCAAGTTATCGTGAGATACAGAATTTTATTGAAAAGCCACCGGGCAAACTGCGTATTTTCGAAATCTATCCGCCGAAGCCACTGATGAGCATGGCGCTTGGCAGCCGAATGCCCGCGCTGAATACGGACTATAAAACGGGCCGTTTATGCGGGCGCTATTTCCTTGCTACCGTGGGTAAACTGCTGGCGGCTCAACCGCCGATAAAACGCCATCATCCGCGTATTATCGTGCCAGGCCCGGTTGTGGTGGCGCCGGGAATCGTGACGCATGAGCCTTTATCTCAGGCGGTGATTGAAACCCCAGAGGCGAACGATTCCACCTTTAATAATGAAGGTACGGCGTGACAATGACTTTTTACGATACGCATTGTCACTTCGACTTCCCACCGTTTAGCAATAACGAAGCCAGTAGTCTGGCGCTTGCTGCACAAGCGGGTGTCGAAAAAATTATCGTTCCGGCCATTGAAGCCGAGCGCTTTGGTGTCGTTCTGGCTCTGGCCGACAATTATCCGCCGTTGTATGCCGCGCTGGGCTTGCACCCGATTGTGATTCACAAACACCAGGATGCGTCACTGGCGTTGCTGGAACATCATCTGCAACAACGTCCGAAAAAGCTTGTGGCAATTGGCGAGATCGGTCTTGATCTCTATATGGATAATCCGCTTTTTGAGAAACAAGAAGCGATGCTCGATGCGCAGTTAAAGCTGGCAAAACGTTATGATTTGCCGGTCATCCTTCATTCACGTCGTACCCACGACAAACTCGCTGCCCATTTAAAACGCCACGATTTACCGCGAGCCGGTGTGGTGCATGGTTTTTCGGGCAGCCTGCAACAGGCTGAACGTTTTGTGGCATTGGGCTACAAGATTGGAGTGGGGGGAACCATAACCTATCCGCGAGCCAGCAAAACGCGCGATGTGATGGCGCAACTACCGCTCAGCGCGTTGGTGCTGGAAACGGATGCGCCCGATATGCCACTCAATGGCTGGCAAGGACAGGCTAATCGTCCGGAACGCATTGTTGAGGTTTTTCAAACCCTTTGTTCTCTCCGTTCTGAACCTGCGGATGTTATCGCAAATACTTTCATTCATAACTGCAATGAATTATTCAATCTGAAATAGTCAGTAACAAAATGTGATCCAGCTCACCTTATAAGATAAACGTTTCCATGAATGTGTATAAATACGTGATTGCCGTTCCATTTGCTGGCTTCCCTGCCGCTATAATCCCGCCAGTTGTCGGTTTTTAGCTCGCTTTCACTTTTATCAACTAATACACAGGGATTCTGTATGCAACTCTTCATGGGATTGATCGGCATGATCGTTCTGCTGCTGATCGCCGTTTTACTTTCCAGTCATCGCAAAGCGATAAATCTTCGCACTGTTCTGGGCGCATGGATTATCCAGGTCGGCATCGGTGCTCTTATCCTGTATGTTCCGGTCGGTCGTAAAGTTCTGTTGGCCATGTCTGAAGGTGTCGCTAACGTTATCGCTTACGGTAACGCCGGTATTTCCTTCCTGTTTGGTGGCCTGGTTTCGGACAAAATGTTCGAAGTCTTTGGCGGCGGCGGCTTTGTATTTGCCCTGCGCGTTCTGCCAATTATTGTCTTCTTTTCCTCACTGATTGCAGTGCTTTACTACTTGGGCATCATGCAGTTAGTGATTCGTGTTCTCGGCGGCGGCCTGCGTAAGTTGCTGAAAACCTCTCGCACTGAATCCCTGTCTGCGACAGCCAACATCTTTGTTGGTCAGACTGAAGCTCCGCTGGTGGTCCGTCCTTATATCGCGACCATGACGCGTTCAGAACTTTTCGCCGTCATGTGTGGTGGTTTGGCATCCGTGGCAGGTTCCGTGTTGGCCGGTTACGCACAAATGGGCGTACCGCTAGAATATCTGATTGCAGCATCCTTCATGGCGGCACCCGGCGGTTTACTGTTTGCAAAAATCATCCTGCCTGAAACAGAAACACCAAACGATGCACCAGAGCTGGAATCGATGAAAAATGATCCAGATCGCCCAGCGAACGTGCTGGATGCTGCGGCATCAGGTGCAGCTTCGGGTATGCAGTTGGCTCTAAACGTAGGCGCAATGTTGCTGGCGTTTGTGGCTCTGATTGCCTTACTGAACGGGATGCTTTCTGGCATTGGCGGCTGGTTGTTTAACTACCCGCAACTGTCGATGGAACTGATCCTTGGTTGGGTGTTCTCACCGCTGGCGTGGGTTATCGGTGTGCCATGGAGCGAAGCTAACGTTGCGGGTTCCTTCATCGGCCAAAAACTGATCATCAACGAATTTGTGGCCTACCTGAACTTCGGGGAATACCTGAAAGATGACGCCACCGTTGCGGCAGCAGGCCTGCAAGTTCTGTCAGATCACACCAAAGCGATTATTTCCTTCGCGCTGTGTGGTTTTGCTAACCTTTCTTCTATCGCTATCCTGATTGGTGGCCTGGGAAGCATGGCTCCAAACCGCCGTCACGATATTGCTCAGCTTGGCCTGAAGGCTGTAGCAGCAGGTACCTTGTCTAACCTGATGAGTGCGACAATTGCCGGGGTGTTCCTGTCATTATAAAAAGGTGATGTTAAAATTATAACATCCCTGTGAAATCAATGGTCGGCACTTTTGTCGGCCATTTTTTTATATTTGAATCACATTTTTACTCTATCTAACCTTGTTAAATCACATATACTGTACAAAGCATGTAATTTCTCCTTTGGCTTTTGTGAAGCGAGACACAATATTATCAAGATGGTGAATGTTATAATTATAACATTGCTACATATGATGTGCGGTGAGAAGGATCTCAACGTGACGGTGACCCGTGTTACCTCTGCTCTTCAAGGAACCAAGTCCGCTCCAACGTGTTGAGTTTCGAAGCCAGAGACTTCTATATCTTTTGTTGGAGAGTGTTATGACCGATTTAACTGCAAGCAGTCTGCGTGCCCTGAAATTGATGGACCTGACTACCCTGAACGACGATGACACCAATGAAAAAGTGGTAGCACTTTGTCATCAGGCCAAAACAGCGGTAGGTAATACTGCGGCGATCTGCATTTATCCTCGTTTCATCCCAATTGCTCGTAAAACTCTGAATGCCCAGGGCACTCCTGAGATCCGCATTGCTACCGTGACCAACTTCCCACACGGCAACGACGACATCGAAATTGCGCTGGCTGAAACCCGCGCGGCTATCGCTTACGGTGCCGACGAAGTTGACGTGGTGTTCCCATACCGCGCGCTGATCGCGGGTAACGAACAAGTGGGTTTTGACCTGGTGAAAGCCTGTAAAGAAGCCTGTGCTGCGGCAAACGTTTTGCTGAAAGTGATCATCGAAACCGGCGAGCTGAAAGAAGAAGCCCTGATTCGTAAAGCGTCGGAAATTTCTATCAAAGCCGGTGCTGATTTCATCAAAACCTCTACCGGTAAAGTACCGGTCAATGCCACGCCGGAAAGCGCTCGCATCATGATGGAAGTGATCCGTGACATGGGCGTTGAGAAAACCGTTGGTTTCAAACCAGCCGGTGGCGTGCGTACTGCTGAAGATGCGGCGCTGTTCCTGTCTATCGCGGATGAACTGTTTGGTGCTGACTGGGCTGATTCCCGTCACTACCGTTTTGGTGCGTCCAGCCTGCTCGCGAGCCTGTTAAAAACGCTGGGTCACGGTGACGGCAAAAGCGCCAGCGGCTACTAATTACTCGTCATACTTCAAGCTGCAGGTGCGTTGGCTGCACTCTCTCACCCCAGTCACTTACTCGTGTAAGCTCCTGGGGATTCGTTCCCTTGCCGCCTGCCTGCAACTCGAATTATTTAGAGTAATATTTATTTGCGGCGGTTTCCCCGCCGCATTTCACCTGATGAATTCAGGGGGTTACCTTGTTCCTCGCTCAAGAAATTATTCGTAAAAAACGTGATGGTCATGCGCTAAGCGATGAGGAAATTCGTTTCTTCATCAATGGTATTCGGGATAACACTATCTCTGAAGGGCAGATTGCAGCACTGGCAATGACCATTTTCTTCCACGACATGACTATGCCGGAACGCGTATCTCTGACCATGGCGATGCGAGATTCAGGAACCGTGCTGGACTGGAAGAGCCTCAATCTGAACGGCCCAATCGTTGATAAACACTCAACGGGCGGCGTCGGTGATGTGACTTCATTAATGCTTGGCCCAATGGTGGCGGCATGTGGCGGTTACATCCCAATGATTTCTGGCCGTGGTTTAGGCCATACCGGTGGTACGCTCGATAAACTCGAAGCAATCCCTGGATTTGATATTTTCCCGGACGATAACCGTTTCCGCGACATTATTAAAAACGTCGGCGTGGCAATTATCGGCCAGACAAACTCGCTTGCTCCGGCGGACAAACGCTTCTACGCCACGCGTGACATTACCGCGACCGTAGACTCCATCCCGCTGATTACCGCTTCCATTCTGGCGAAGAAACTGGCCGAAGGCCTGGATGCGCTGGTGATGGACGTGAAAGTCGGCAGCGGTGCATTTATGCCGACTTATGAGCTTTCTGAATTGCTCGCCGAAGCGATTGTTGGCGTGGCAAATGGCGCAGGCGTTAAAACCACTGCGCTGCTGACCGACATGAACCAGGTGCTGGCCTCCAGCGCAGGTAATGCGGTTGAAGTTCGCGAAGCGGTGCAATTCCTGACCGGCGAATACCGCAACCCGCGCCTGCATGAAGTCACCATGGCGCTGTGCGTGGAAATGTTACTTTCCGGCAATCTGGCAAAAGATGACGCCGAAGCCCGCCAGAAACTGCAAGCGGTGCTCGATAACGGTAAAGCGGCTGAAGTGTTTGGTCGCATGGTTGCGGCGCAAAAAGGCCCGACAGACTTCGTCGAAAACTATGCGAAGTACCTGCCAACCGCCGTGCTGAGCAAAGCGGTTTATGCAGATAAAAATGGCTTCATCTCCGAAATGGACACCCGCGCGCTAGGTATGGCGGTGGTAGCGATGGGCGGCGGTCGTCGTCAGGCTTCTGATTCCCTGGATTACAGCGTCGGCTTCACCGATATGGTGCGCCTGGGCGATAGCGTTGAGATTTCTCGCCCGTTAGCGGTGATTCACGCTGCAAGCGAAAGTCAGTGGCAAGAAGCGGCTCGTGCGGTTAAAGCGGCAATTAAAGTTAACGATACGGCACCGGCTAAAACGCCAGACGTTTATCGCCGTATTAGCTAAATGCTGGCATACTGATCTGATCACTTTTTGAAACGCTCTCGGGCGTTTCAGGCGCAACGACGCAGGAGAAATTATGAAACGTGCATTTATTATGGTGCTGGACTCTTTCGGCATTGGCGCGACTGAAGATGCTGACCGCTTTGGCGACGTTGGCTCTGATACCTTCGGCCATATCGCGCAAGCTTGTGCAAATGGCGAAGCCGACAAAGGCCGTAAAGGGCCACTGCATTTGCCTAACCTGACTCGCCTGGGGCTGGTGAAAGCGGCTGAAGGTTCTACCGGTAAAATCCCGGCGGGTATGGACGGTAACGCAGAAGTTATCGGTGCATACGGTTGGGCGCATGAACTTTCGTCTGGTAAAGACACTCCGTCAGGCCACTGGGAAATCGCCGGTGTTCCTGTGCTGTTCGAGTGGGGCTACTTCTCCGATACCCAAAACAGCTTCCCGCAAGAATTGCTGGATAAACTGGTCGAGCGCGCAAACCTGCCAGGTTACCTCGGTAACTGCCACTCTTCCGGTACTGTGATTCTGGATGAACTGGGCGAAGAGCATATGAAAACCGGCAAGCCGATTTTCTATACCTCCGCTGACTCCGTGTTCCAGATTGCCTGCCATGAAGAAACCTACGGCCTCGATAAACTCTACGAACTGTGCGAAATCGCCCGCGAAGAGTTGACCGAAGGCGGCTACAACATTGGTCGCGTTATCGCGCGTCCGTTTGTTGGTGACAAAGCGGGTAACTTCCAGCGTACCGGCAACCGCCATGATCTGGCTGTTGAACCGCCAGCACCAACCGTGTTGAAAAAACTGGTTGATGAGAAAAATGGTCAGGTTGTTTCCGTGGGTAAAATCGCAGATATCTATGCTGAAGTCGGTATCACCAAAAAAGTGAAAGCGACCGGTCTGGATGCGCTGTTTGACGCGACAATTACCGAGATGAAAGAAGCGGGTGACGACACTATCGTGTTCACCAACTTCGTCGATTTCGACTCCTCTTACGGTCACCGTCGTGACGTAGCAGGTTATGCCGCCGCGCTGGAACTGTTCGACCGTCGTCTGCCAGAACTGATGGAATTGCTGAAAGAGGACGATATTCTGATCCTCACCGCTGACCACGGTTGTGACCCAACCTGGCAAGGTACTGACCATACTCGCGAACACATTCCGGTATTGGTCTACGGCCCGAAAGTGAAAGCTGGCTCTCTGGGCCATCGTGAAACCTTCGCGGATATCGGCCAGACCGTGGCGAAACACTTCGGTGTTTCAGATATGGACTACGGCAAGAACATGCTGTGATACCCGTCATTCTTCGAGCCGCAGGTGTGTTGGCTGCAAAAGCTCACCCCAGTCACTTACTCAAGTAAGCTCCTGGGGATTCGCTTTCTTGCCGCCTACCTGCGACTCGAATTATTTAGGGTATATGGATTACAGATTT
>Ga0207696_1000580_pt1 | contig 28547 bp, 23 predicted proteins | sample KBSS54metaG_FD_184403 | JGI IMG/M metagenome (GOLD analysis project Ga0207696, IMG submission 184403) | Switchgrass rhizosphere microbial communities from Kellogg Biological Station, Michigan, USA - KBS S5-4 metaG (SPAdes) (version 2) | ecosystem: Host-associated > Plants > Roots > Rhizosphere >...
TAATATGCTGATCAATAGGCCTCGGTCCTAAATGACATCCACCTGGAAGCCCAATAACAGCTTTTTTAAAACGGCCAAGCATCGCACCCATTAAATAATAAGAAGCACGCAATTTTTTCACTTTTCCATTCGGTAAAGGCATTGCAACCATGTTAGAAGGATCGACTATCATCTCTTCCTCCTGTCCATAAGCTACTCTTCCTCCAATTTCCTCTAGCAAGTCTCCTAACATTTTCACGTCCGAAATATTAGGGACACCACCAATAGTTACTGGAGTATCTGCTAAAATTGTCGCTGGAATTAGTGCAACGGCGCTGTTCTTTGCACCACTCACTCGAATTGTTCCATTTAAAGCTCTTCCGCCTTCAATTAGCAATTTTTCCATATTGAGCTCCCTTCTTGTGAATGTATTTACTTTCTATATTTTTATAGAAAGCTCCCCTTAAGAATCTCAATCACTCTTTCCACCCTAAAACTCAATAAATAGGAAACCATTATCTTCATTTCTCCCGTAGTACGAATAGATAAAGATTAACTATTCATCGAATTTACTTTATCAATTTAGATATATTATCACATTTATTAATAGGACTATGCACATTATTTTCTATTTCAAAAACAAAATGATAAAAATCTTTAGACTTGTTCACGCTTTCATTATACAACGAAAGGAAACCGTCTAAAAGACTAGACGGTTTCCAAAACGGAATTTTATTCTTACGCTTTACCGTTAGAACCGAATTCACGCATTTTACCAGCAACAGTTGCTTTAATAGCGTCGCGGCCAGGTCCAATATATTTACGAGGATCGTAAACTTCTTGGTCTTTGCTTAATGCTTCACGAACAGCTTTTGTAAACTCAATTTGGTTCTCAGTGTTTACGTTAATTTTTGAAGTACCTAAAGAAATAGCTTTTACGATATCAGCAGTTGGGATACCAGTACCACCGTGTAATACTAAAGGTACGCCAGTGAAGTCGCGAACTTGCTCCATTTCTGCGAATCCTAAGTTAGGCTCACCTTTGTAAGGACCGTGTACAGAACCTAAAGCTGGAGCTAGGCAGTCGATGCCAGTTGCTTCAACAAGGTGCTTACACTCTGCAGGATCAGCGTAAATTACGCCTTCAGCGATGATATCATCTTCTTGTCCGCCAACTGTTCCAAGCTCAGCTTCAACAGATACGTTACGAGCGTGTGCGTATTCTACCACTTTTTTAGTAGTTTCAACGTTTTCTTCGAATGGGTGGTGAGAAGCGTCAATCATTACAGATGTGAAACCTGCATCGATTGCTTCTTTACATTTTTCGAAGCTTGAACCATGGTCAAGGTGAATCGCTACAGGAACAGTAATGTTCATTTCTTCGATTAAAGCTTTAACCATAGCTACAACTGTTTTGAAACCAGTCATATGACGAGCTGCACCCTCAGATACACCTAGGATTACAGGAGATTTTTCTTCTTCCGCAGCAGCTAAGATAGCTTGAGTCCACTCTAAGTTGTTCATGTTGAATTGACCAACTGCGTATTTTCCTTCTAGTGCTTTGTTTAGCATTTCTTTCATAGAAACTAAAGGCATGGTGAATCCTCCTAAAAAACGTTTTTTGTATCCGATAAATTCTTATCGCTGGTAGTATGACCAGAATAAGGTAAAATATGTATATTTACATACCGGACTTTTTTCTACACTCAATAGGATAACAACTTGTACTCAAAAACTCAACTGTATTCACCTGCTCAATAGTCCATGTAAACGCTTTTTTCCATATTTTTTATAAAAAATTCATTTTTTACGCCTCTACAGCAAGCTCATTTCTCACCGCTTGACGAATTTCATCAATATCAAATGGTTTAGCAAAGTGCATTAAAGCTCCTAAATCTTTTGCCTCTTGGATCATATCAAGCTCTCCATAAGCAGTCATTAAAATTACTTTAATACTCTCATCAATTTCTTTTACATGCTTTAAAATCTCTATACCATCCATACCTGGAATTTTCATATCTAACACAACTAAATCTGGATTATCTTTTTTCACGATATCTAAAGCTTGAAATCCATTCGCTGCTTGGAACGTCTGATAACCTTCTTTTTGGAACACTTCATGTAATAACACACGAATGCCATATTGATCATCAACGATTAAAATTTTCCCTTCCATAACTCCCAACCTTTCTGTATAAATACAAGATTTAAAGCTTCTTATATCTTAACGATTTATTTTCGCTATTCTTTGGCAAATTCCTTCCTATTCTTTCTTATTTTACCGTTTCCTTTTTTGTTATGCTACCCTACGATTTCACCTTTCTAAAAAAATACACTATAATGAAAGCCGGCGAACACGTACGAAGGGAGTAACATTATGTTAAAAATTTTTTCGACTCAATTAAGTGGTTATTTCTCCAGAGTTTCTCAAAAAGAGGAAATGAATATAGAAGATAGCGCTCGTCTACTTGCTCAAGCATTAGTTGGCGATGGCTTCATTTATTTACATGGTACAAATGAAATGGATGGTGTTGTTGCTGAAGCACTATTCGGTGCTGAACCAATGCAGCAAGCGAAACGTTTATTTGAAAATGATACAGAAGCAGAAGTAACTTCTGCAGACCGTGTACTTCTTATTAGCCGTTTTTCAACAGATGAAGAAGCGGTAAATATTGCAAAAAAACTTCAAGAAGAAGGCCACTCTATCGTTGGAATCTCTGCTATTCAAGAAGGTATTGAATCACTGGAACAATATACAGATGTACATATTGATACAAAGCTGTTAAAAGGTCTTATTCCAGACGATGAAGGTAATCGCTACGGATTCCCAAGTTTAATGATAGCCTTATTTGCTTATCACGGATTGAAATTTACAATTGATGAAATGTTAAACGAATATTAAAAAAAGCGCCCTATTTCAGGCGCTTTTTTATTACTTGCTCTCTTTATTCGTAATAGAAGCACTTACGAAATCATGGAACAATGGTTGTGGACGGTTTGGACGAGATACAAGTTCTGGGTGGAACTGTGCTGCCACGAACCAAGGATGATCTTTTAATTCAATGATTTCAACTAGGCGACCGTCTGGGCTTGTACCAGAGAATACAAATCCTGCTTTTTCCATATCCGGACGGAATTGATTGTTGAACTCATAACGATGACGATGACGCTCATATACAACCGGCTCACTGTAAGCTCTATAAGCATTCGTTTCTTCAGAAAGCTTACATGGGTATAGACCAAGACGAAGTGTACCACCTAAGTCTTCTACATCTTTTTGCTCTGGTAATAAGTCGATGATTGCATAAGGTGTGTCAGGATTAATTTCAGAAGAGTTAGCTCCTTCTAATCCTAATACGTTACGTGCAAATTCGATTGATGCAAGTTGCATACCTAAGCAAATTCCTAAGAATGGAACTTTGTTTTCACGAGCATATTGAATTGCAACGATTTTACCTTCTACACCACGATCTCCAAAACCACCTGGCACAAGAATACCATCTGTGTCACCAACTAATTCTTTTACGTTCTCTGCTGTTACGTGCTCAGCGTTTACCCATTTCACTTCTACATCTGTGTCGAATGAATAACCTGCATGACGAAGTGCTTCTACAACAGAAATATATGCATCTTGAAGCTCTACGTATTTACCAACAAGAGCGATTTTTGTTTTCTTAGAAAGGTTACGTACTTTATCAACTAGCGCAGTCCACTCTGTCATATCTGCAGCTGGATTGTCTAATTTTAAGTGATCGCAAACGATTTGGTCCATGTTTTGCTCTTGAAGAGATAATGGAACCGCGTATAAAGTATCTGCATCGCGTGCTTCGATAACTGCTTTTGTATCGATGTCACAGAATAATGCAAGCTTGTCTTTCATATCTTGAGAAACAGGCAGTTCTGTACGAACAACGATAATATTTGGTTGAATACCTAAGCTACGAAGCTCTTTAACGCTATGTTGCGTTGGTTTTGTTTTCATTTCACCCGCTGCTTTTAAGTACGGGATTAACGTACAATGAATGTACATTACATTGTCACGACCGATGTCGCTCTTAATTTGACGGATTGCTTCTAAGAATGGTAGAGACTCGATATCACCAACAGTTCCACCGATTTCTGTAATAACAACGTCCGCATTTGTTTCGCGACCAGAACGATATACACGTTCTTTAATTTCGTTAGTAATGTGAGGAATAACTTGAACTGTTCCTCCTAGATATTCACCACGACGCTCTTTTTGAAGAACTGAAGAGTAAATTTTACCTGTTGTTACGTTGCTGTATTTGTTTAAGTTGATGTCGATAAAACGTTCATAGTGACCAAGGTCTAAGTCCGTTTCTGCACCATCATCTGTTACGAATACCTCACCGTGTTGGTATGGGCTCATAGTCCCTGGGTCTACGTTAATGTACGGATCAAACTTTTGAATCGTTACGTTTAAACCACGATTTTTTAAAAGTCTTCCAAGAGATGCTGCTGTAATACCTTTACCTAAAGACGATACTACACCGCCTGTTACAAAAATATACTTAGTCATGAAAAAGCTCCCTTCTACCTTGTTGTTATATAATCACCGTTGCAAAGCGCAACGTATGTAGATAACACTGTATCTATCTTATTGTTAGACTCTTTTTGTATTCTAAACAAAAAACAAAAAAGAAAATTGCTCCCCTCATCACAAAAAGTAACAAGTAGGGAGCAATTTTCTTTTATATTTACACTTTAAAAGTATTATCGTCCTTTTTTAAAGAGCCCAAAAATGATTCTACATGGACGATAATGAAAAGTCAAGAACTACAGTTCTTCCTCTTCTTCTTCTTCAGCTTCAGCTTCATCGTACTCAAGTTCTTCTTCGGCGAAGTCATCGTCATCATCTTCATCTAAATCATCAAGATCATCGTCGTCTCCGTCTTCTTCTTCAAGAACCTTGTCCAAATCTTCTACCTCTTCTTCATTTGCGTCTGCATCGTCGAAGTCTTCATCTTCTTCGATGTAGTCGTCAAAACCGTCCTCTTCAACTTTACGTTTCTTCTTCGGTTTTGGCTGAGGTAAGATTTCTTCATCAATTTGCTCATATGGGTACCAGCTACGTAGTCCCCAACGATTTTCTCCTAAATTAATGAAACGTCCATCGATGTTTAAATCTGTATAAAATTGTGCGAGTTTCGCATTAACTTGCTCTTGAGATAGTCCCAGCACTTGAGCGATTTCTCGAACCAACTCGTTGAATGTCGTTGCTTGTCTTTTATCCCCTAAAACGCTATGTACAACTTCAATCATTGAACATTCTTTTAGCTCTTCTGGTGAATATTGCTTAAAATTCACTTATGCGGCACTTCCTTTCATCAAATATAACCTTATATATAACGGTCTGCTTAAAAAAATCCATACTATTCATTATAAACAAAAGTCGCACAAATATGCTACAAAAAAAACGGGAAACTTTTATCCCGCTATTTGCGAGCAGTAAAACTCCCGCCTCAACATTCGGCTGGAGCAAAGAAGTTAGGCGGAAGCCCCGCTACCTGTAAACGCCTGATTTGTGAAGGCTACTAATCGGCTTTGGATGAACATCCTCACTTTATATGGTAATAAAATTATAATTTGTCCATTCCTTACTTCGGAAGCATATGCGCCCCTTGCAACACATACCTAATTTGCATTTCTGTATATTCTTCGAGCGTATACAGTTTTTGCAGCGCCCAACGTCTAAATCCCCACATCTGTCCTTGTATGAAAATGTTATGTGCAAGAAGCTGTATTTCTTTTTTATTTAATATAAATGTTCCATTTTCTGTACATTGTTCTAAAATATTCTCAAACATTCCTACCATTTGAAACTCTTTCTCTAGTACGTATGGGAGTGATTCTTTTGGTAAAAACCGTACTTCTTGATACATGATTAATACTTCTTCTTGCAATTCGTCCATCACTTTAAAGTAATTTGTTATCGCTATCTTTAAACTGTCTATACTTCCCTTCTCCGTGCATACTACTTCCTCTAATCGTTCTTTTACATGTTCATAAATACTATCACAAACTAAATATAACACGTCATCTTTCGTACGAATGTATTCATATAGTGTTCCGATACTAAATCCAGCCGCTTTTGCAATCTCTCTCGTTGTTGTACGCGGGAATCCTTTTTGCTTAAACAGTTGCACCGCACCTTTAATCATTTGTTCACGCCTTAACGCAACTAATTTTTCATCTTTTACTGACGCATGCACATTATGTTTAACCATCCCCTTCACCTCTCTCTATTATTTTTTGGAAGGAAAAAGCGTAGGAAAATACCTACGCCTTTGCCCCTACTTCGTTAACATACGAGAAATTACGAGCCTTTGAATTTCTTGTGTTCCTTCATAAATCTGTGTAATCTTTGCATCTCGCATATAACGCTCTACTGGATAATCTTTCGTATAACCGTAACCACCAAATACTTGCACAGCTTCAGTCGTCACCTTCATCGCTGTATCACCTGCAAATACTTTTGACATCGCTGATTCTTTCCCATACGGAAGCCCTTCCGATTCAAGCCACGCAGCTTGATATGTTAAAAGGCGCGCAGCCTCTACATCCGTTGCCATATCCGCAAGTTTAAAGCCAATCCCTTGCTGCGCCGCAATCGGCTTTCCAAATTGATGGCGCTCTCTTGCATATTCTACAGAAGCATCTAAAGCCCCTTGTGCAATACCAACTGCTTGTGCAGCAATACCGTTACGACCGCCATCTAACGTTTGCATTGCAATCTTAAATCCTTGCCCTTCTTCTCCTAGTAGGTTTTCTACAGGAATACGGCAATCTTCAAACATAATTTCAGTCGTTGGCGAAGAGCGAATCCCTAGTTTACTTTCCTTCTTCCCAACCGAAAATCCTAGCGTATCGCTTTCCACAATAAATGCGCTCGTGCCGCGCTGCTTCGATTCAGGATCTGTTAACGCAAAAACAACATAAATGTCAGCAATACCGCCATTTGTAATGAAAATTTTCGATCCATTTAATATGTAATGGTCTCCATCTCTTTTGGCGATTGTCTTCATTCCACCAGCATCTGATCCAGAACTCGGTTCCGTTAAACCGTATGCACCAATTTTCTTCCCTTCAGCCATCGGTCGCAAAAACTTTTGCTTTTGCTCCTCCGTTCCGAATTTAAAAATCGGCCACCCAGCAAGTGAAGTATGAGCGGACAGCGTTACACCTGTAGAAGCACAAACGCGTGATAATTCTTCGATCGCAATTACGTACGCTAAGTAATCGCTTCCAATTCCACCATACTCTTCAGGCCATGGAATACCTGTCAAACCAAGCTCCGCCATATGATCAAATAGCTCGCGGTCAAATCTCTCTTCCTCATCACGCTCAGCTGCCGTTGGTGCTACTTCGTTCTTAGCAAAATCCCGAACCATTTTTCTTATCATTTCATGTTCTTCTGATAATTTAAAATGCATTTCCGTCTCCCCCTCTTCCCTTTATAAAGCACGGCTAATAACAAGTTTTTGTATCTCACTCGTTCCTTCATAAATTTGCGTAATCTTCGCATCACGGAAAAATCTCTCTACCGGATAATCTTTCGTATAACCGTAACCGCCAAATACTTGTACCGCTTCAATTGCAACTTCAACTGCTGTCTTAGAAGCAAATAACTTCGCAATAGACGCTTCTTTACCGCATGGTAATCCTTGTGCTCTAAGCGATGCAGCCCTATATACAAGTAATCGCGCCGCCTCCACACTTGTCGCCATATCCGCAAGTTTGAAGCCAATCCCTTGTTGCGCCGCAATCGGCTTTCCGAATTGCTCTCGTTCCTTTGCATAATCTATCGCACATGCGAGCGCCGCTTCCGCGATCCCTAACGCCTGCGCCCCGATTCCAATTCGTCCAACATCTAAATTCGCCATCGCTACCTTGAATCCTTGTCCCTCTTCACCGAGTAAATTCTCAGCCGGCACTATCATATCTTCGAACGTAAGTTGAACTGTACGAGAACCGAGAAGTCCCATCTTATGTTCATCTTTTCCGATAATTAAGCCTGGCGTATCTTTCTCTACAATAAATGCAGAAATACCACTTTTTCCTGCATCTGGATTTGTAGAAGCGAAAACGATGTATGTACTTGCTTCGCCGCCATTTGTAATAAATACTTTCGATCCATTAATGATGTAATTATCACCTTTCTTGACAGCTCGTGATTTCAAACTCCCTGCATCTGATCCAGCATTTGGCTCAGTTAAGGCGAATGCACCTAAATATTCACCAGCCGCAAGCTTAGAAACATATTTCTGCTTCTGCTCTTCTGTTCCAAAGTATAAAATCGGGTTCATTCCAACTGACGTATGTACAGCTAAAATTACACCAACCGTTGCGCTTACTTTTGAGATTTCCTCAATTGCTAAAATGTAAGAAATAAAATCCATTTCTGCGCCGCCGTATTTTGCAGGCGCTGGAATACCCATTAATCCAAGCTCACCCATCTTTTGCAAAATCTCTGTCGGGAACACCCCTTGTTCCATGCTAGGAACAAAGGGTGCTATTTCCTTCTGTGCAAAATCCCTAACCATTTTCCTCATCATCTGTTGCTCTTCATTAAAACGAAAGTTCATATACTCCGCCTCCATTTGCTATATATCTTTTAACAATTTGGTAAGACCACTACTCTATACAAGGAGGGATTTACTCATAAACGTAGAAACCACGGCCCGTTTTACGCCCTAACCATCCTGCATTTACGTACTTACGTAGTAATGGACATGGGCGATATTTACTATCTCCTAATCCTTCATGCAACACTTCCATAATGTATAAACACGTATCTAAACCGATAAAATCAGCTAGTGTCAGAGGCCCCATTGGATGATTCATCCCAAGTTTCATTACTTCATCAATCGCTTCTTTCGTCGCTACACCTTCATATAACGTATAGATTGCTTCGTTAATCATCGGTAATAAAATACGGTTCGATACAAACCCTGGGAAATCATTTACTTCAACTGGTACTTTCCCAATTTTCTTCGTAATATCTTCAATCGTTTCATATACCGCATCATCTGTAGCCAATCCACGAATAATTTCAACAAGCTTCATAACGGGAACTGGATTCATAAAGTGCATACCGATTACTTTTTCTGGGCGTTTCGTTACCGCTGCAATTTCAGTAATTGGAAGAGATGACGTATTCGTTGCTAAAATTGTATGATCTGGAGCAATTTCATCTAAATTCGCAAATATTTTCTTTTTAATATCCATTTTCTCAACAGCTGCTTCAATAACAAGATCAGCTTCTTTCACACAATCTAAATCAAGAGTTACTGTAAGACGATTTAACGTTTCCTCTTTCTCTTCTTCCTTCATGCGTCCTTTTTCTACTTGACGCACTAAGTTTTTCGTAATGATAGCTAACCCTCTATCTAATTGCTCTTGTTTTAAATCTTGAATCTTCACATCATATCCTGCCATTGCACACACTTGCGCAATTCCCGATCCCATTTGTCCCGCACCAATTACAACTATTTTTTGTACACCCATTCTTTCTTCCCCCTTAATATAAGTCTGTAATAAATGAATCGTTTTCTCGCCGTAAATTAATGAACCTCAATCATAACTGCATCACCTTGACCGCCACCGCTACAAATCGAAGCAATTCCAATTCCGCCGCCGCGCTGCTTCAGTGCATGGATAAGTGTAACGATAATACGCGCTCCGCTTGCTCCAATTGGGTGTCCCATTGCTACCGCGCCGCCATTTACATTCAATTTTTCTGGGTCAATACCTGCAATCTCTGTACTCGCAATTGCTACTGCCGCAAACGCTTCATTAATCTCGAATAAATCGATGTCTTCAATTGTCTTGCCGGTCTTTTTCAATAATTCGTTAATTGCATAACCTGGCGTTCTTGGGAAATCTTTTGATTCTACCGCGATTGCCGTATGTGCTAAAATCGTCGCCAAAGGCTTTCTTCCTTCTTGCTTCGCTCTGTCCTCGCTCATTAATACAAGTGCAGCACCGCCATCATTCAGTCCTGGAGCGTTACCAGCTGTTACTGACGATGTCTTATCAAATACAGGTTTTAATTTCGCTAACTTTTCAATTGTTGTATCTTCACGCGGCGCCTCATCTTTAGCAACGACGATAGGATCGCCTTTTCTTTGCGGAATTGTTACTGGTACAATTTCCTCTTCAAAACGCCCTTCTTTATGCGCTGAAACCGCACGCTGATGACTACGATATGCCCATTCATCTTGGGCTTCGCGAGAGATTCCGTCTTCCTTCGCAACTTCGCCGCCATAAACGCCCATGTGTATGCCTGAAAATGCGCATGTTAAACCATCTGCCACGTTTAAATCGATAACTTCGTTGTTACCCATTCTGTATCCCCATCTTGCACCTCGTAAAATGTAAGGACTGTTACTCATTGATTCCATTCCACCAGCTACAATAAGTGATTGATCACCAGTACGAATAATTTGATCTGCTAACGTAACCGCACGAAGTCCCGATGCACAAACTTTATTTACTGTTTCCGTCTGCACTTCCCAAGGGATTCCAGCAGCTCTCGCAGCTTGACGAGATGGAATTTGCCCCTGTCCACCTTGAATAACCGTTCCAAATATAACTTCTTCAACATCACTAGCAGAAACATCTGCTCTTTCAAGCGCTGCTTTAATTGCAATTCCTCCAAGTTCTGTTGCCTTCACATCTTTTAAAGATCCTCCAAATTTTCCAACCGGTGTTCTTGCAGCACTTAAAATAACTGTCTTATTCATATTTCTTTCCCCCGTTTCTTTTTTAGTACCGAGCGCTCGCTCGGTATCCTTGCGTTGAGAAGAGGTGCAATAATTGCACCTCTTTCTAAAGTTGTATACATGCTTACAAACTACATTGCTTCTTTCTTCTGTCCGATAACAGATCGTTCTAAAATCTCTGTTACATCAAGTGTTTGAACTTTCTCTTCTACTTCCTTCGCTTTCGTCCCATCACTAATCATCGTTAAGCAATACGGACAACCTGTACCGATAATGGATGGTTGCACAGCTAGTGCTTGTTCTGTACGAGCAACGTTAATACGAGAACCCGTTGTCTCCTCCATCCACATTAAGCCACCACCTGCGCCACAGCACATTCCTGTTTCACGGTTACGTGCCATTTCTACAAGATTCACACCAGGAATTGCTTTCAAAATATCGCGCGGTGCTTCGTACACTTCGTTGTATCGTCCTAAATAACAGGAATCATGGTACGTAACTGTCTCCTCAATAGCGTGAACAGGTTTTAAGAGTCCTTCTTTCACCCACTGAGCTAACAATTCTGTATGATGATAGACTTCTGCTTGTAAGCCAAAGTCTGGATACTCATTTTTGAATGTGTTATAAGCGTGAGGATCAATCGTAACGATTTTCTTCACTCCTGCTTTTTCAAATTCTTCGATATTCTTTGTTGCCATCTCTTGGAATACGAACTCATTTCCAAGGCGGCGCGGTGTATCTCCAGAGTTCTTTTCTTTATTACCAAGAATCGCGAATGAGACGCCTGCTTCGTTCATTAACTTCGCAAACGATATCGCAATCTTCTGACTACGATTGTCGTATGATCCCATCGAACCTACCCAGAATAAATATTCGAACTCCTCGCCAGCTTTTGATTTTTCTTTTACAGTCGGAACTGTTACTTCATCATCACCTTGGCGCCATGTTTCACGCTCTTTACGGTTCAGACCCCATGGATTCCCTTGACGCTCGATATTCGTCATCGCACGCTGCGCTTCCGCATCCATCTTTCCTTCTGTTAAAACAAGATAGCGGCGTAAATCAATAATTTTGTCAACATGCTCATTCATAACCGGACACTGATCTTCACAGTTACGGCACGTTGTACAAGCCCAAATTTCTTCTTCTGTAATAACATCTCCGATTAAACTCGGATCGTAAGCTAGCGCTGTAGCTGCTGATTCTTGCTGCCCTTTTCCAGCTGCCATCATCGCTAATTGATTTCCTTGTGTATTATTAAAAGCAACTACTGGAACCCAAGGTGCTTTCGATGTTACCGCCGCTCCTTTATCAGTTAAATGATCCCGAAGTTTTAAAATTAAATCCATCGGTGATAACATTTTTCCTGTTCCTGTTGCCGGACACATATTTGTACAGCGCCCACACTCTACGCAAGCGTATAAATCAATAAGCTGATTTTGTCTAAAGTCTTCAATTTTACCAACACCAAATGTTTCTTGCGTTTCATCTTCAAAGTCAATCTTTTCAAGCTTCCCTGGATTTGAGAGACGACCGAAGAAAACGTTAGCTGGTCCAGCAATTAAATGTGCATGTTTTGATTGTGGAACATAGACTAAAAATGTTAACAAAATTAGTAGATGCACCCACCAAGAAAAATAGAACACTGAAATGGCTACGGTTTCATTTATTCCCGAGAAAACGTAAGCGATTGCAGAAGCGATCGGTTCACTCCATGAAAGTTCCTCGCCGTGCCATATAATTCCCATCCCATTACCAAGTAGTACAGAAATCATTAAACCACCGATAAAGATAAGAACAAGACCTGATTTAAAATTACGTTTCAAACGAACTAGCTTCTCAACATAACGTCTATGAAAAGCCCAAAAGACTGCGATTAATATAACGAGTGTGACAATTTCCTGGAAGAATGTAAATGCAGGGTATAGTGGTCCAAGTGGAAGATGCGATCCTGGTGCGAGTCCTTTCCAAACGAAGTCAATTGCTCCAAATTGGACAAGAATAAATCCGTAAAAAAACATAACGTGAATAATGCCGCTCTTTTTATCTTTCAGCAGCTTTTTCTGACCGAAAACATTGACCTTAAGAAGATCCCAACGTTCTTTGAAGCGACGGTCAAATTCAATCTTTTTTCCTAATTGTATGTAGGCCATTCTCGTTCGTATAAGATATACAAACAAATATCCCGCATAAGCAATAACAGCAATGGCAGCCAGCCAATTAATGATCAGTAAGCTATTCATTTTTATGCTACCCCTCTCTTTGTAAGCCTTCTTTCTTTTTTAGAATCTTCAAAAACATATAATTTTCTGAATTTTATCCCCTACCTTCATTATATAATGAGTGAGCATTCAGTCAACAGTTTTTTGTTATACAACAACATATTTTTTAATAAACCTGTTTATTTGGGTGAAACTATAAAGTGAAACTTTAGTCAGTGGGGACTGTCCATCCCCCACTAATTATTAGTTAAATCAATCGGGCTTTTACGGGCAGTTGATTTCAACCGAGCTTCCTCGTATTCAGCGGATTTTAAGGCGATTGTCTTACTGCCCGTTGAAGCGGGATAAAGTGAAACCTTAATGAACAAACCGGGCTATCTTCTAGTTAAATTTTTGGTAGCATTCTTACTCCCCATATCATTTGTAACACACTGAAGGTGAAAAGAATGCAAAGGAGGGACTTCACTCATGTTCTATTTCTCTCTCTTATTCATATGCGTTACTCTTTGGATCACAATTGACCTTTCATATGGGAGACTTCTTCATTTAAAACGTGTGCGTTCCCGTACTTTCCCTTTACGTCAAAGTGATTTTCACCTTTATACATATGGGAAAGATTTATACGATGCTTTATTTACTGATATAAAACAAGCCCAGCACCACATTCACGTTTTATTCTTCATTGTAAAAAATGATAAGATCAGTCGTGAATTTTTAAAGTTACTTATTGATAAGGCAAAAGAAGGCATTGAAGTAAGACTGTTACTTGATCGATTTGGTAGCCATTATTTATCAAATGAAGCAATTCGTTCCCTACAAAAACATGGTGTCTCTTTTTCTTTTTGTCATAAAGTCAGATTCCCTTTCCCTTTCTTTTCTGCCAATCAACGCAATCATAGAAAAATTACAGTGATTGACGGGAAAATTAGTTATATTGGGGGATTTAATATCGGCGAGGAATATTTGGGACATAATGAGCAATTAGGATTATGGCGAGACTATCATTTACGTCTTACAGGAGAAGGCGTTCAAGATTTACAAAAACAATTTTTACATGACTGGTTGGATGATACGAACCAAAATTTATTGGATGCTCCTCTTTATTTTCCGAAACAGGAACCTGGTACCATCCTACATCAATTCATTCCAACCGATGGTGCCTATTTACAACATACCTTTTTACATTTAATTAAAAGTGCGAAAAAGGAACTTTTTATCGGTACACCATATTTCATTCCTGGCAAAAAAATTATGAACGCTCTATTAAAAGCACGAGAAAGAGGGGTCCAAATAACAATTCTCGTTCCAGAAAAGGCTGATCATGCCCTCGTTCGAGAAGCGAAATTCCCGTACTGCCGAAAGTTAATACGGGCTGGTTGCAATATTTACGCATTTCAACAAGGTTTTTTTCACGCTAAAGTTATTATAGTGGACGATGATATTTGCGATGTTGGAACTGCAAACTTTGATATGAGAAGTTTATATAGTAACCATGAAATCAACTGCCTCTTATACGATAGGCACTTCATACAGGTGGTAAAAAATAAATTCCATGAAGATTTAAAAAATGCGTCATTACTTTCCTATGACGATGTTAGCCCGCTTTCCCTTATAGATAGAGGAAAGGAATGGATAGGAACGATACTTGCTTTCTTCTTATAAGAAAGGTGATGAATAAAAGAGGTGTATTCCTTATGATTATGCGGTTTGGATACGTCTCACATGCAATGGCATTGTGGGACTGTTCTCCTGCTAAAACGATGACATTTACAACTTTTAAAAAACTCAATAAACAAGAGCGAGAGGATAAACTGTACGATGTTACAAGGCAAAATTTAGAACATACAATACGTATCCTTCATTACAATATCGCACATGAAATCCCATTATATCGTCTTTCTTCTTCCATCGTTCCACTTGCAACACACCCTGAAGTTGAATTTGATTATATTGGAGCATTCATGCCGCTTTGGCGTAAAATAGGGTCGTTAATTCAAGAGCACAATTTACGAGTAAGTTTTCACCCAAATCAATTTACATTATTCACAAGCGATAAGCCGCATATTACAACTAATGCAGTTACGGATATGACCTATCATTATAAAGTATTACATGCGATAGGAATTGCAGATTCTTCTTACATTAACATTCATGTAGGTGGTGCCTACGGAAATAAAGAAGCAGCAGTTGGACGCTTCCATGAAAACATAAAAAAACTTCCTGTACATATAAAAAAACAAATGACTCTAGAAAATGATGATAAAACATATACAACTGCTGAAACTTTATCAATTTGCCAAAAAGAAAAGATCCCTTTCGTATTTGATTATCATCATCACATGGCTAATCTTTGCGAAGAATCACTAGAAGAATTACTTCCTGCAATTTTTGAAACTTGGTCACATACAAATATCCCACCTAAAGTTCATATTTCCTCTCCTAAATCAGAAAAAGAATTTAGGGCTCATGCAGATTATATTAATTTAGAATTTATTAAGCCCTTTTTACACATTGCAAAAAAAATTAATTATAATTTTGATATTATGATTGAAAGTAAACAGAAAGATTTAGCAATGTTACAATTAATAAGTGAGCTTTCTTCTATAAAAGGAATCAAAAGAATAAATGGCGCAACATTACAATGGTAAATTGTCATGTTGCGTTGTTTTTTTCAAAAAGTAATTCTTATAGTAAAAAAGTTCCTATTTTATATGATATTATTTAAATTAGCATTTTCATCCTGCGATTCAACTTTATTGAAACGGAGTCATCATATGATTAATCAAAAAAAATATGTACAATTTGTCATGATGTATATAATTGTATTTTCTCTTTGGATATTCCTTATTCCAAATGAGTGGAACATAAAAGAAATTGGAATCCTTTTCTTATTTTGTTTTGCCGCAATCTTTTCTTGTTATTGTTCCTATAAAGCAATTAAAAAAATGAAGCGTGGTGATAAATTATTTTGGGTGTTATTATTATGTACTTGCCTATGTGGATTGGCTATGGAGATAACTTTATTCCTTCATTCACTTTCTATATGCGATCAAGTCCTATTCTCTTATGAGGCACTACCTTTTTTCATCATACAATATATTTTACTCTTTTCTGGATTTGCTATAAAGTTCATAAAACATTACTCTATTAGAGGCCTTGCTCAATTTTCATTCGATAGTATCTTTATCGTTATTATGAATATTTATTTTACCTTAACCTTTATTTTAGATCTTTCAAGCTTTCATACGTTAACAAAGGATACGTGGGTTTTAATTGGATATTTTATTGCACAATCATTAGTCATTTACGCCGTTATTAGCCTATATAGAAGAGAACAATATTCTTCTAGTAGAATTTCATTAATTATTGGCTTTACTATCATTCTTGTATACGGATATATACAGCTATTCCAGTTAAACACAGGAATAAAAACTTCTGCTGAATTCTCTTATTTAATACATACTGCTTCGATTTTATTAATTGGTTTATCGTCCATACTATACATTTTAGATAAGCCAATGCAACATGAAACAAAAACGAAATATTATCGATTTGATTATGTACGCTTTATATTGCCTTATTTTAGTATAATCATTACTTTTTCCTTTATTATCATTCAGCCTTGGGATGATAAATTCATGTTAATTGGTCTTGTATTATCACTTATTTTATTATTCTTGCGACAACTTTACATGTGGAAAGATAATAAAGTCTTAATTGATACATATGAACAGCTGACTACACAACTAGAAGATGAAGTTGAAGAAGGTGCTTCTGCGTTATCAAAAAGTGAACAACGTTATAAATCTTTATTTGAAGATCATCCTGATGCCGTTTTCTCTTTAAATATGCATGGTGTTTTTCAGCAATCTAACACAGCTTGTGAAAGCTTATTTACTGCTTACTATTGTGAAGTAGCAAGCTATTCCCTTCTGCACTTTATTGATCCAAAAGATCATGACTTACTAAAAAGAGCATTACAAATAACAAAAGAAGGTAGACCACAAACTTTAGAGGTTCGTACGAAAGAACAAGAAGGCTATTACTATTACCTTCACATTACACTCATACCTACTTTTATAAATAAAGAAGTTGTTGGGATGTTTGGGATAGCGCGTGATATTACAACTTTATATGAAAAACAAAAACAAGTAGAACATTTGGCATTTCATGATGCACTTACTGGATTACCAAATCGCCGCAAATTCGAAAAAGATTTAAAAACTATTTTAAATACAGCTCAAACTAGCGCAAATGATGTTGCCGTCATGTTTCTTGATTTAGATCGATTTAAAAAAATTAACGATCGACTCGGTCATGATGTCGGAGACTTATTACTAATTGAAGTAGCAAAAAGGTTACGCGGATGTTTGCGTTCAAAAGATATCGTTGCCCGCCAAGGCGGAGATGAGTTTACAATTCTATTACCAGATATGTACTCAGAAAAAAGTGCGGCTTTTATAGCTGAACAGATTTTAACTATTTTAAACAAACCATTCTTCATTAAAGATGAAGAACTATCTGTTACACCGAGTATCGGCATTGCAATGTATCCTGATTACGGAACCGATGTAACTGAATTAATGAAAAATGCCGATTTAGCTATGTATCGTGCGAAAGCAAATGGAAAAAACAGATTTGTTTTCTTCTCGAAAGAAATGAGTATTGCACAAAATGAGATTGAGTTCTTAGAAGGTGAACTTTCAAAAGCATTACAACAAAATGAATTTTTCCTTGAATACCAACCACAAGTAAGCACAAAAACAAAACAAATTATCGGTTTTGAAGCGTTAATTCGTTGGAAACATCCAAAACTCGGTATCGTATCTCCTGCCCAATTTATTCCTCTAGCAGAGGAAACAGGATTTATTATTGAACTTGGAAATTGGATTTTACGTACTGCCTGCTCAGAAGCAAAAAGATGGCATAATCAAGGTTTTTCTCACTTAAAAGTTGGTGTGAATTTATCTGTTGTTCAATTTAACCATACAGATTTAATCCCAACTATTTCAAAGGTGTTGAAAGAAACAGAACTAAAACCGGAAGCACTAGATATTGAAATTACAGAAAGTATCGCTATTAACCAAAATCAATCTGTAGTTGCAAAGCTAGAGCAGCTTCAAAATCTCGGTATTCAAATTTCAATAGATGACTTTGGAACTGGTTATAGTTCTTTAGCTTATTTAACAAAATATCCAATCAACACATTAAAAATTGCTCGAGAATTTATTTGTGGAATTACAACAAGTCCTTTAGAGGAAGCAATTATCTCTTCCATTATTACACTATCAAAAGAATTAAATTTAGAAGTTATTGCAGAAGGTGTAGAAACAGAAGAACAATGGAAATTTCTTTATGAACAAAACTGTGACCACATTCAAGGATTCTTTATTAGCAAACCTGTTTCTAGTAAAGACGTTTGGATGTTACTCCATAAAAAAACAACCGCCTAAGTAAGACGGTTGTTTTTTAGTACTCATAAGGTACCTCTTGAGCTAATTGTACCTCTTGATCATTATGAGAAATTATTTGGCTTTTCTCTAATGCTATATCTCCTAATGAAATACCCCATGCCATCGCTAACGTTAATAGACTACCAATAAGCAGTTTCTTCATATTCCATCACCTGCATTTTTTCTTTAAATATACCATGAAAATTTATCCACATTTTATGCAATTATGCATATTTGTTTTTTAGGTCTTTTTTATTTTTTCATTTTTTTCATAAGTGATTCTTTTAATGCGTGGTTTCCTAACATATCAAAAAAGAAGCATGCTTTTTCGTAAGCATCTTCAATTTCTGCTCTATCAGACCCTAGCTTTGCTAGGCATTCACCTTTTCGAAAGTATAGCTGTCCAATCAATGTCATACTATTAATTTGACACGATAGTTCAATAGCTTTATTTGCGTGGCAAAGCGCTTCTTCGTATTGATTATCTGAGTATAATGCTTTTGCATGATTATGTCTCACCTTTACATCAAATTCTTTATTATCATGCAATGTCTCTAACTGTTTTAATATATTTTCAAATAACTCAATAGCCTTCTTCAAATAGCCATTTTCAGCATAAATGTTTGCAATTGCGTTTTCAATATAAAGATTCTGATATACATCTATTCCTGCCAATTGTTGATTGAGCAATTTCTTTAATTCTAAAATACAATATTCGTAATCAATTTTTTTCAATACGTAAGCTGCTACATGATATTGCCATTGAAGAAATTGCTGAAGCTCGGGATGATATTCTTCCTTTTTCAGTTCATTCCATACCCTATTATAAATTTCTTTATATTTTTTTTGCTTACAAAGCATAATAATTCGATCTTTTAACTGCTTATTCCTCTCAATATCAGAATAAATGAGTACCTCATAAAAATGAATAATGGGAACTTGTAATTTTGCTGCTATACCTTGCAATATATCCATACTTGGGTATACCGCACCCGATTCAATTCTACTCACTTCTGATTGATGACATATGTTCTCGGATAACTGTTTTTGTGTTAATCCTCTCATCACCCTAATTTTCTTAATTTCAATTCCTAATTTTTCTGCGTGCATACTTACTCACCATCCCATTATAACAATCTAATTTTTTGAGTTGTCATACCACTACAATAATGTGAATTCGACAATTTTTGATATGAAATAATGCATAATATATATAAAATCTGGCAAATGTTTCATACAATTCATCTCACATACAATAGATTAGGAGTGTTATAGATGAATTATAGAAAACTTGCTAGTGCATTCGTTACATTCGGTCTCCTTTGTCCTTTATCCACAGAAGCTATTCATGCCCAAGAATTAAACAAAAATGAAGTGAAAGTTGAAATTGCTCAGCCTGGTTTAACAATCGGAAAATTAACAGAACCTCAAAATGATACGAAAGAGAATATTGCTAAAAAATATTTAAAAGGTGAGGTAAACGGGGCTAAAGCTCAACAAGAGCAAGTTACAACTGAAAAAAATGTTGATTTTCAACCTACAAATAAAGAAACAAAAGAAAATCAAACCGAAGTTCGCCTTGCACAAACTTACAAAAACTATAAAGTATATGGTCAAGATCTTATTGTAAACGTAGATAAAAATGGAGTAATTACAACTGTTAGTGGTAAAGTTGTCCAAAATTTAGACCAACAACCTAATCTTACTATAACAAATTTTTTGTCGAAAAATGAAGTAAAATCTAAATTACGCGATATACTTCAAATTCCAAGCGATGCGACTGAGACAGAATTCACCAACGAAACCGTTGTTTATAAGAAAAAAGATGGATATTACACATTTGCAACTGTTATTACCTTTACTTACGAAAACAATGAACAAATTATAAACGGTAATGCAATCCTTGATTTAAAAACTGGCGAGGTACTTTTCCAAGAAAAATTCATTAAAAATAAAGAGAATAAAACTATAAATCAAGTAACATCACCTAGACTATCCCTCGCAAGTGAGCAAGGAACTGGGAAAAATGCACTTCAAGAAAACATCTCTTTCAATATCGCCAAAGGGACTGACGGAAAATTTTATTTAGCTGATTTATCACGCGGAACTGGCATATATATTTATAATGCAAACTATGCGGACTCTCTCGGCGGATATAGTCAAGCTGGTTATCCAGGGACACTAGTTTCAAGTAGCACTCCTAACTTTGCAGATAAAGAAGCAGCGGGTGCTATGAAGAATATGAGTGATATTTATGACTACTTCAAAAAAGAACATAATCTAAAAAGTTACGATAATAAAGATTCAAAAGTTGTTGCTAGTGTACACGGTTTTGATTCTACTGAAGTTAGTGATGGTGTAAAAGAAGATTATGTAAATGCATTTTGGCACCCTGCTTGGAATCAAATGGTATTTGGTGATGGTTTAAACGGAAAGCTCACTTCAGCCCTTGATGTAACAGCCCATGAATTTGGACATGCTGTATTCAGCGGTACGACAAAGAATAAAATTGTGAGATATCCAAGCGCTGAAACATCTGCGTTAAACGAGGGACTAGCAGATTTCTGGGGCACACAAATCGAATATTATGTAAAGAAAGATAAGGGAAACTGGATTATGGGCGATACACTAGGTGGCCTAACAATCCGTGACATCCCGGGAGAAATTGGTGACGGTGGTCATAAATTATATACAAACTTACAAGATTTTTATAACGATGGAAATAATCAAGAGTCTCACGTAAATTCTGGTATCATCAGCCACGTATTATATCAATTAGCTGAAGGTAAAACATATAACAATGTTGCTGTTCAAAAACAAGGCAACGAAAAAGTAAGTAAAGTTGTTATGCGCACATTGCAAAATTACGCAACTTCAGCTGAAGATTTTGAATCACTCCAATCCCACATCGTACAAGCTGCAAAAGATTTATACGGAAATGCCGTATCAAATGAATTTGCAAAAGCATTTGAAGCACATGGTTATAAACCATTACAAAAAATAAATAGAGTAATAGAAGTATAATAATAAAAAAGAAGTTTACCGTTCGTAGGTAAACTTCTTTTCATATCCATCCCTTTTCTTCCGCAATTGTAATTGCCTCAATTCTATTTTTCGCGTCGAGCTTCGTTAACACTTCAGAAATATAATTACGTACTGTGCCCGGTGAAAGATAAAGTGTTTTCGCAATTTCATTTGCAGTCTTTCCTTCTTTAGCAAGTAACAATACTTCTTTTTCACGATCTGACAACGGATTTTGCTCCTGCCATAAACCAAACATTAAATCTTGAGAAACCTCTCGTTTTCCCTTCATTACATTACGAATCGCTGCGGCTAAATCTTCACTTGGGCTATCTTTTAACAAATATCCGTGCACACCAGCTTTCATTGCTCGTTCAAAATAACCAGGTCTTGCAAATGTTGTTAAAATCATTACTTTGCATGATGATTTTTCTTTCTTTAAAGTCTCAGCGACATCCAATCCACTTTGAATCGGCATTTCAATATCCATAATACTTACATCTGGCTTTAACGATTCAATTAATTTTAACGCCTCTTCTCCGTTCGCAGCTTGCCCAATCACTTCCATATCATCTTCTAAATCAAGTAGGGCTCCTAATGCACCACGAAGCATCCGTTGATCTTCCGCAATAATAATTCGAATCATACCCTCACCTCATCTTTTCCTGTTCTAATGACCACTGGTACTTTTACTGTTAATAGCGTCCCTGAATGTATCGTATTTAGTTCAACAAATCCATCAATAAGAGCAATTCGTTCTTTCATGCCGCGAATACCATTTCCATCATTGTTTTGATCCTCTAAACCAATTCCGTTATCTTCTACTTTCAAAATCAGTTCACCTTGTGATTCTAATACAGAAACTGTACACTGCGTCGCCTTACTATGTTTTACAACATTCGTCACAGCCTCACGTAAACACATGCCTAAAATATTTTGTTCAATCGGTGATAACGAACTTGCACTCGCTTCTTGTTCTATTTCTAACTCAATGTTAGCAGCTTGTAAGATCGCTTTTATTTGCTCAAGCTCTTCTTCTACTGTAATCATGCGCATATCAGAAATTAATTCCCTCAGCTGTTTTAAAGCGGTACGAGATGTTTGTGTAATTTCCTTTGCTTCCACACTTGCACGCTCTGGATTTTTTACGATTAACTTCTCAACAAGCTGGCTTTTTAACGTAATAAGAGATAACGTATGACCTAACGTGTCATGAAGATCCCGTGCAATTCGCTGCCGTTCTTCACGTTTTACTAAATCTTTAATTTGCTCATTCGCTTCGTTTAATTGGTTCTTTAACATCTTTTTCTGATTAAAATTACGCATACCAAATGGCGTAAGAAGCATTAAAATAAACATCGGAACGATATTTACTAAATTTGCCGGTGTTAGTTGATTCATATTTACAAATACAAATGCTCCGAGCATTACAACTAACAGACATAGTAGCACTCGAAATACTTTCTTACTTGGCGCAAAGCCCATCGCACTTGCCGTGAAAAAGCCAAAGAATATCATGAAAGGATTATAAAATATGGCAAATAAAAAGGTTAATATCATTTGAATAAACGCCCACAAAACGAACGTCTTCTGAACAAAATAAAGTTGACGGTATGTGATAATGAAGACTATCAACATACCGATCCCCATTACAAGTTTCCATCCTGATACTTGTGTTAAATTATAAATTGGAAATAACAAATATACGAGCCACATATACGGAAAAAAACCCATATGTTTCGGAAAAATTTCCATCCTCTTCTTCTCTATCATTTATACCGCTTCCTGTCTTTTTCTTATATATATTGATACTACAACAAATATAAGGAAATAACCTCCTAATACCGCGATATTTTCCCATCCAATTGATTTTCCAGCTACAATATCCCACGCACCGCTTCCAAAATGATATGTCGGTGTCCATTCACCAATCGTTCTTAATATTTTCGGGAATACTTCAATCGGCATCCATAACCCGCCAATTACAGCTAAACTCATATTTAAAATATTTGCTAGGCCAGCAGCTGCATCCGCCTTCTTAATGGAACCTATTACTGTTCCGAGTGCTAAAAATGGTGTCACACCTAACAATAACCATAATCCAGCACCAATCCATTGTCCTACCGTTAACTCAACATGATTAATTAATATCCCTGCCATAAAAATAACTAAGATTGAAAAAGCATTTACTACTGTTTGAGCGATAATTTTTGCTGTTAAATACGCCCCTTCAGGAAGCGGTGTAATTTTTAGAAGATGTGTCCAACCTTGCCCTCTTTCCTGAGAAAGTCTCACACCAAAACTAAAAAGTGCAGTCCCTACAATACTAAAAGTCGCCATAGAAATTAAATAATGTGCTTTCCACGCATCTCCGTTTTGTGGCACTTGCACAACATTTGTGAAAATGTAGTAAAACATAACTGGCATTAATAATGAGAAAAAGATAAATAATTTATTACGGAACGTACGTAAAATTTCTATTTTGCATTGCATCCATAAAGCTTTCATGCAATTTCCCCCTTTTGATTTGCGACAAACTGTTCAAATGCTTCATCGAGACTTCCACGTTCAACTGAAACATTTGTTACAGGTAGATTCTTCTGATAAATTGCTTGTAGAGTGGCATCTGTATCTTCCGTCGTTAAAGTGAAGCGCCCTTCATTTGACTGTACTTCTGTTACATGCGGTAATTCCTTTAGTAAACTCTTAGGGATTTTTTCTTTAGAATAAAACGAGATCGTTTTTCGAGAAATCGTCGCTTTCATTTCATCTGGTGTGCCATCTGCGATAATTTTTCCGTTCGCAAACAATAAAATACGATTCGCCAACGCATCTGCTTCCTCTAAATAATGTGTTGTTAAAATAATCGTTTTCCCTTCACTTGCTAACTTTTTAATCGTTTCCCAAAACGTTCTTCGAGACGTAATATCCATTCCAACTGTCGGCTCATCTAAAAATAACAAATCTGGATTTCCCGAAAGTGCGAGTGCAAAATTTAATCTTCTTTTTTGCCCACCTGATAACTTTTCACATCTTTGCTTTCGCTCTGATTCCAAATTTGATAACTGTAGTAATGTTTCTTTCGCTACCGGGTTTGTATAATAACTGCGGAATAGCTCAATTGCCTCTTCCACTGTAATGCTATCAATCACACTTACTTCTTGTAACATTGCCCCAAGGCTATTACGAACGCCTCTATGCTTTGGACTCTTTCCAAATATAGAAACTGTCCCTTCTGTAGGATCTTTTAATCCAAGCATCATCGAAATCATCGTCGTCTTCCCCGCACCATTTGGTCCAAGTAATGCTACTATTTCCCCTTTATCCACGTGAAATGAAACGTTACTTACTGCGTTTTTATGTTTAAATGTTTTAGAAACACCATTTATCTCAATAACCTTTTCCATCTCTCCACCCCCGCTGTTTCTTATATTTACATTGTATTCCTTGGAAAAGTTAGGAAACAGTATGATGCGTCATGACATCCATATGACAATTGTCATGTATTCTTTGTGTGAGGAATCAACCCGCATACCGCAAGCGAGTAGCAGGACGAAAATAAACATGATACAATCGGGTAAGATATATATTCGAGGAAGGACAGTGGTTTTCATGATTATTCGTAATGAACAGGATTTAGAAAGCTTACGAAAAATCGGCCGCATCGTTGCGCTTGCACGTGAAGAAATGAAAAAAGAAGCGAAGCCAGGTATGACAACGAAAGAGCTTGATTTGATCGGTAAAAAAGTATTAGATGAGCATGGTGCTATTTCTGCACCTGAAAAAGAATATGATTTCCCTGGTGTAACTTGCATTAGTGTAAATGAAGAAGTTGCTCACGGCATTCCAGGAGATCGTGTATTAAAAGAAGGCGACTTAGTAAACGTCGACGTATCTGCCGCACTTGATGGTTATTATGCCGATACGGGTATCTCATTTGTACTTGGGAAAGACGAAGAAAAAGAAAAACTTTGCCAAGCAGCTGTTGACGCATTTTGGGCAGCAATGAAAAAAGTTAAAGCTGGTTCAAAACAAAATCAAATTGGTCGTGCGGTTTCAAACTTCGCACATAAAAGTGGATACAATGTTATTCAAAACTTAACTGGTCATGGTATCGGTCTTAGTTTACATGAAGCACCAAACCACATTTTAAGCTATTATGATCCAATGGATAGTGCGCTTCTAAAAGACGGTCTTGTTATCGCTGTAGAGCCATTTATCTCTATGAAAGCTGATCATATTATCGAACGCGGTGATGACGGTTGGACATTCGTTACTCCTGACAAAAGCCTTGTTGCACAATGTGAGCATACAGTTGTCGTAACACGTGGTGAGCCGATAATTTTAACAGAAATATAAAAAATAGCCGTTTGGTAGCAGAAACCTACCAAACGGCTATTTTTTATTACTTTTAGGTATGCAAAAATTTATATAAATAAAAGGTGATGCATCAAAGCATCACCTTTTTAACGGGGTGAGGCTGCCCAAAAGTACGGAAAACCTTTGAACAGCCTCGTATTTTCATATGGATGCCTTACATATATCACTGATGATAATTATGAAATGCGGAAACATATTTATCATCACATGATTCAAACATGAGAAAAGAAACCCTACAGTGGATTCTTTTCTCTACATAATCTAAAGTTTGGGTACACTAGATTCATGCAATGTAGGAGCTTTCCAAGCAGAAAGCGAACCTTCATTTAAAATGATAGCATACATATCTCCATCAAAAATATGCAAATATGCATATAGTATTTTTTATTTATCAATGTCAGAATATTGAAAAATAAAAAATATAAAGGTAAAATAAAGTCGTTATCCGTCTTCTTTTGTCAGTCAGAGAGAATAGAAGAATAGGAGAGGAAAAAATGAAAAAATCTTTAAAACAAAAAATAGTAAGCTCTTTACTTGCTGTATCACTCGCTGTTAGCTTGGCTCCAATTGGACAAGTCAAAGCTGATTCCACGTCAGAAATCACACAGACTTCACCTATCACAAAACAAGTTGATGCAAGTCGCGCCATCGAACACATCCGTTTCTTATCCGAAACAATTGGTCCTCGCCCTGGTGGAACAAAATCAGAAGAATGGGGTTCTCGCTACGTTGGTATGCAACTTAAATCAATGGGTTATGAAGTAGAATATCAGCCATTTCAAGTGCCGGATCAATACGTTGGCTTTATTGAATCCCCATTATCCACAAAGCGTAATTGGCAAGCTGGCGCTGCTCCTAACGCACTAATTTCTACAGAAACTGTTACAGCTCCTCTTATCTTTGTTCAAGGTGGGACAAAATTAGAGGATATTCCAAATGAAGTAAATGGAAAGATTGTTCTATTTGAAAGAGGAACAACAGTTGCAGACTACAATAAACAAGTTGAAAACGCTGTTAGTAAAGGAGCAAAAGGTGTTCTTTTATACAGTTTAATTGGCGGTCGTGGAAACTACGGACAAACTTTCAATCCTCGCCTAACGAAAAAGCAGTCTGTCCCTGTCTTCGGTCTTGCTTATGCGCAAGGAAATGCATTTAAAGAAGAAATCGCTAAAAAAGGGTCAACAATTCTTTCCCTAAAAGCGAGACATGAATCTAATTTAAAATCCTTAAACGTCATCGCTAAAAAGAAACCAAAAAACAGTACAGGTAATGAAAAAGCTGTCGTTGTAAGTTCGCACTATGATAGTGTCATTGGAGCACCTGGAGCAAACGATAATGCTTCTGGTACAGGATTAGTATTAGAGTTAGCTCGTGCTTTTCAAAATGTAGAAACTGATAAAGAAATTCGTTTTATTGCTTTTGGTTCTGAAGAGACTGGCTTACTCGGCTCCGATTATTACGTTAATAGTCTATCCCAAAAAGAACGTGATCGAATTTTAGGTGTCTTTAACGCAGACATGGTTGCAACAAATTACGATAAGGCAAAAAATTTATATGCTATGACGCCTAACGGTTCTCCAAACCTTGTAACAGACGCAGCCTTGCAAGCAGGTAAACAGTTAAATAATGATCTCGTACAACAAGGGAAATTTGGCTCTAGTGATCATGTACCGTTTGCTGAAGTCGGTATTCCTTCTGCACTATTTATTTGGATGGGCGTCGATAGTTGGAATCCATTAATCTATCATATTGAAAAGGTATATCACACACCCCAAGATAACGTATTAGAAAATATTTCGCTAGAACGTATGAAAATGGCATTAGAGGTCATTGGTACAGGCGTCTATAACAGCCTTCAATCTACCTTGAAAACAGAACAAAAAGCCGCTTAATACTATTTCAAGCCACCGATTAATCGGTGGCTATTTATTGAAAAAGAAAAAAAAACAAATATGCATAAAAGCATATTTATTACATGGTATTATCGTGTATAATTAAAATCGTAATATATAAATAAAAACACATTTATTGTATAGTATTGACCTTACATTACATGCGATACCACGCTCTAAGCTTATGGCCCAATGGATAATAGGCTTTTTAAAGACGGTTTTGTTATTACTTTAGGGCCGCTGATTGAGTCCACCTTGAAATTGCTCTCTTTTTTCTATAAAAAAACCCTTCAGGCTGTATTCTTCCCTTCACTTTATCGTGAAGTGTTTTTGAATACTTACCCAAAGGGAGCAATATCAATAGTAATTTTTTAATTTGTCAGCTACTCAGATTACAGTGTAATCAATAATCTAAAGCTTTTTTATTATTTTATTCGCTGACGAGCGAGTAGGATTCCACCTAAAAGGAACAATACCATACCTCCAAGAATTGAACTCATTTCTGCTGATGTTCCTCCTGTGTTGGGAAGTAATGTTGGCTTATCATTTTCTGTAGTAGGTGGAACTTTTGAATCGCTATTTTCGTCTGCATTTGTGTTTGGATCTTTCGGATCTGTGCTTGGATCTTTTGGATTTGTGCTTGGATCTTTCGGATCTGTGCTTGGATCTTTCGGATCTGTGCTTGGATCTTTCGGATCTGTGCTTGGATCTTTTGGATCTACATTTGGTTCGTCCTTGATTTTTGTATTTGTGATGTCATAACCATGTACGTCAGATTGGTATCCGGCTACTGGCTGTTCTTTCACTTCATACTTGTACGCTACTCCGTTTGCATCGTATGCTGCTAAATCTTTA
>Ga0207696_1000587_pt1 | contig 28197 bp, 26 predicted proteins | sample KBSS54metaG_FD_184403 | JGI IMG/M metagenome (GOLD analysis project Ga0207696, IMG submission 184403) | Switchgrass rhizosphere microbial communities from Kellogg Biological Station, Michigan, USA - KBS S5-4 metaG (SPAdes) (version 2) | ecosystem: Host-associated > Plants > Roots > Rhizosphere >...
CGGCGACCAGACGCGAGTCGATGACCTTGGTGTCGTTGGCACCGCAGAAGGGACAGTGCATGGTGGCTGGCAACAAAAAAAGGGAGGGCCATGGTAGCGCATCCCGGTGGCAAGACAAGCCATAGGCTTTGCGGTATACAGACTGCCATGATCGTTTGATCCATGGATTTCATTTTGCTGGAGCCGCCAATGTCCCTACGACCGCTCGTTTTGCTCAGTGTTTTCAGCCTGCTGGTGGCCTGTGGCAGCGATGCGCCCAAGCCTCAGCCGCCCACGCCGGGCCCGGCGCCGCAACAGGCGCAGAAAAAAGCCCGCGAAGCCGCCGACCTCGGCCCGCTGCCGGCCTATCAGCGCGAACTGAGCGGCACCCTGCAAGGCGTGCCGGCCGGTGCCGAAGTCGAACTGGCACTGCTGGTGATCGACGCAAAAGACCGCCCGCAACAATTGCTCGCCAGTTCCAGCCTGATCGGCAACAACCAGATTCTGCCGTTTCACCTGCGCTTCAACCCCGAATCCTTCCCGGTGGGCGCGCGGGTTGAACTGCGCGGCCGCGCCAGCCAGTCCGGCCAGTTGATCCTGCACCTGCCATCGCAGACCATCACTCAGCCGACCACCCAGGCGCTGGGCCAGCTGCAATTTGTCAAAGCCCCATGAATGCACCGTCAGACCTGCAACAGTCGCTGGGCGAATTGCTCGGCGACGCTCGACTGAAAGCCTGTGCGTTGCCGGACACCGATTTGCGGCTGTGGCTGATCGACGGCGACAACATGGCGCGCGAATTCAGCCAGGAAGAAACCCAACGAATCCTGCATGAACCGCCGTACTGGAGTTTCTGCTGGGCCAGCGGTCTGGCGGTGGCGCGCTATCTGGCGGAGTTTCCCGAGTGGGTTCGAGGCAAGCGGGTGCTGGATTTCGGCGCCGGTTCCGGGATCGCTGGCATCGCGGCGGTGAAAGCCGGAGCGCTGGAAGTGGTGGCCTGCGACCTCGACCCGCTGGCGATTGCCGCCTGTCGGGCGAATGCCGAACTCAATGATGTGCAGATGAGCTATTCCACGGACTTCTTCGCCGAGGCGGATCGCTTCGATCTGATCCTGGTGGCCGACGTTCTCTACGACCGGGAAAACCTGCCGCTGCTCGACGCCTTCCTGAGCCGTGGCCGCGAAGCGCTGGTGGCGGATTCGCGGGTTCGGGACTTTCGTCATCCGTTGTACCGGCGCATCGAAATGCTTGAAGCCATGACCCTGCCGGATCTGGCCGAGCCCGAAGAGTTTCGCCATGTCAGCCTCTACCATGCGGCCCGCGCCTGACCGTATAGTTGCCCCATTCACGCTTTTACGAGATACCCCATGAGTCAGCAAACGCCGTACATCTTCGACGCCACGACGGCCGACTTCGACCAGTCGGTGATCGAGGCTTCCTTTCAAAAACCGGTGCTGGTGGATTTCTGGGCCGAATGGTGTGCGCCGTGCAAGGCGCTGATGCCGATGCTGCAAGGGATCGCCGAGAGCTATCAGGGCGAGTTGCTGCTGGCCAAGGTCAATTGCGATATCGAGCAGGACATCGTCGCCCGCTTCGGCATCCGCAGCCTGCCGACCGTGGTGCTGTTCAAGGACGGTCAACCGGTGGACGGCTTTGCAGGTGCGCAACCGGAATCCGCCGTGCGCGCCCTGCTCGAACCGCATGTACAGATGCCGGCGCCGTCCGCCGCCGATCCGTTCGAACAGGCTCAGGCACTGTTTGACGAAGGCCGTTACGCCGACGCTGAAGCGACACTGGTTACACTGCTGGGCGAAGACAACACCAACGCCAAGGCGTTGATCCTCTACGCTCGCTGCCTGACCGAACGCGGTGAGCTGGGCGAAGCGCAAACCGTGCTCGACGCGGTCAAGAGCGACGAGCACAAGGCTGCACTGGCCGGTGCCAAGGCGCAGATCAAGTTCCTTGGTCTGGCCCGCGACCTGCCGGACGCCGCCGACCTGAAGAGCCGTCTGGCGCAAAACCCGCAGGACGACGAAGCGGTGTATCAACTGGCGATCCAGCAACTGGCCCGTCAGCAATACGAAGCGGCGCTGGACGCACTGCTCAAGCTGTTCATCCGCAACCGCAGCTACGGCGAAGGCCTGCCGCACAAGACCTTGCTGCAAGTGTTCGAACTGCTGGGCAACGATCACCCGCTGGTGACCGCTTACCGGCGCAAGGTGTTTGCGGCGCTGTACTAAGCGCCTACTCGACCCAGCTGTAGAGCGGCGTGTCCCCGCCGCTCAGCACTTTCACATCGGATGAATGACGCAGGCGCACCAGCAGGCGCTTGCCCGCCGCCGCGCTGCCGGTCAGCCCTTCGAGCTGATCCAGCAATTCCGGCCCGCTGAGTTGTCCGGCCTTACGCAACAGATCCCTGGCGACGTGCCACAACGCGTCATCCTGATTCACCGGTTTCGCCACCGGCGCCGCCGCTGCTGCCTGCGGCTGGGCCGTCTGCACCTGCACGCCAAACTGCGCACCGAGCCGCGCCCAGTCACTTTCATCCAGTTCCAGGGTCAAATCCACCGGCAACTCGCCGACGGTTCCGCGTATCCGCAACATAAGCTTCGCTCCCGCACATTTCTGACCTGCATGCTCCCATGGGACTTGTGTAACGCCAAGCGGGCGGGCAAACTCTGCGCACTTTCGTTATAAGATTACATAACAAACTCTTCACTTTACTTCCCGGAGACCGCCATGCGTCGTCTGCTGCTCGCTTTGCCGTTTGCCCTGTTGCCGCTGGCCATCGCCCATGCCGCCGATGAGCATGATCACGACCATGAGCACGGCAGCCTCGGTGCCCACGAACATGGCGTTGGTCGCCTGAACGCCGCACTCGACGGCCAGACCCTGGAGCTGGAACTGGAAAGCCCGGCGATGAACCTCGTGGGTTTTGAGCACGTCGCCACCAGCGATGCCGACAAGGCCAAGGTCGCAGCCGCTCGCGCGCAACTCGAGAAACCGCTGGCGCTGTTCAGCCTACCGGCCGCCGCCGGTTGCAAAGTCACCAGCCAGGAACTGGAAAGCCCGCTGTTCGGCGGCAAGCCGGATGCCGACGACCATGACGAAGAGGAAGCCGGCAAGGACGGTCACGAGCATCATCACGACCACAGCGAAATCCACGCCCACTACCAGTTCAGCTGCGCGGCGCCGGGTGCGTTGAAAACCCTGGATCTGGCGAACCTGTTCAATACCTTCCCGGCCACCCAGAAAATTCAGGTACAACTGATCAGCCCGAGCGGCCAGCAAGGCACGGAAGTGACGGCCAAGGCCGCCGCCCTGAAGTTCTGACACGAAACGGCGCCATGACCCAAGCACTCATCGAACTGTCCGACCTGGGCTTCAACTGGCCCGGTCACCCGCCGCTGCTGGACATCCCGGCGTTTCGTCTGGAAGCCGGCGAAACCCTGTTCCTCAAGGGCCCCAGCGGCAGCGGCAAGACCACCCTGCTCGGCCTGCTCGGCGGGGTGCAGAAACCCGGTCGCGGCAGCATTCGCCTGCTCGGCCAGGAACTGACCGAACTGGGTGCCGGCGCCCGTGATCGCTTTCGCGTCGATCACACCGGCTACATTTTCCAGCAGTTCAACCTGCTGCCGTTTCTCTCGGTGCGCGAGAACGTCAAGCTGCCGTGCCACTTTTCGAAGCTGCGTGCAGAACGTGCGAAGCAACGCCACGGCAGCGTCGATCAGGCCGCCGCCACCCTGCTCGCCCACCTGGGTCTGAAGGACGAAAGCATCCTGAGTCGCCGCGCCGATTCGCTGTCGATCGGTCAGCAACAGCGGGTCGCCGCTGCTCGCGCGTTGATCGGGCAACCGGAACTGGTGATCGCCGACGAGCCGACCTCGGCGCTGGATTACGACGCCCGGGAAAACTTCATTCGCCTGCTGTTCGCCGAGTGCCGCGAAGCCGGCTCGAGCCTGTTGTTCGTCAGCCACGACCAGAGTCTGGCGCCGCTGTTCGACCGTCACCTGTCCCTGGCCGAACTCAATCGCGCCGCCACGTCTGCCGAGGTCTGAGATGTATCTGTTCCGTCTGGCCATGGCCAGCCTCGCCAACCGGCGTTTCACTGCCCTGCTCACCGCTTTCGCCATCGCGCTTTCTGTCTGCCTGCTGCTGGCGGTGGAGCGGGTGCGCACCGAAGCCAAGGCCAGTTTCGCCAGCACCATCAGCGGCACCGACCTGATCGTCGGCGCCCGTTCCGGTTCGGTGAACCTGTTGCTGTACTCGGTATTCCGCATAGGCAACGCCACCAACAACATTCGCTGGGACAGCTTCGAACACTTCGCCAGCAACCCGAAGGTGAAGTGGGCGATTCCGATGTCCCTCGGCGACTCCCATCGCGGCTACCGGGTGATGGGCACCACCGAAGCCTATTTCGAGCATTACCAGTACGGTCGCCAGCAGCATCTCGAACTGGCCGACGGCCGCGCCTTCGCCACCGATCCGTTCGAAGTGGTGCTCGGTGCCGAAGTGGCCGAGGCGCTGCATTACAAGCTCGGCGACAAACTGGTGCTGGCCCACGGCGTGGCGGCGATCAGTCTGGTCAAGCACGATGACAAACCGTTCACCGTGGTCGGGATTCTCAAGCGCACCGGCACCCCGGTGGACCGCACGCTGCACATCAGCCTCGGCGGCATGGAGGCGATCCACATCGACTGGCACAACGGTGTGCCGGCCCGTGGCAACGGACGGATCAGCGCCGATCAGGCGCGCAACATGGACCTGACGCCGCAAGCGATCACCGCGTTCATGCTCGGCCTCAACAGCAAGATTTCGACCTTTGCCCTGCAACGGGAGATCAACGAATTCCGCGGCGAGCCGATGCTGGCGATTCTGCCGGGTGTGGCCTTGCAGGAGTTGTGGAGCCTGATGAGCACCGCCGAAAAAGCGTTGTTCGTGGTCTCGCTGTTCGTGGTGCTGACCGGGTTGATCGGCATGCTCACGGCGATTCTCACCAGTCTCAACGAACGCCGCCGCGAAATGGCGATCCTGCGTTCGGTAGGCGCGCGGCCGTGGCACATCGCGAGCCTGCTGGTGCTGGAAGCATTTGCTCTGGCGCTGACCGGGGTGATCGCCGGGCTGGCGTTGCTGTACCTCGGCATCGCCGCTGCTCAGGGTTATGTGCAGGCCAATTACGGGCTGTATCTGCCGCTGGCCTGGCCAAGCGAGTATGAATGGACGCTGCTCGGTGGCATTCTGGCTGCCGCGCTGCTGATGGGCAGCGTACCGGCCTGGCGCGCGTATCGCCAATCATTGGCCGATGGCCTGTCGATCCGTTTATGAGGATGTTCACCATGCCCCGCGCCGTGCTTGCGCTGCTGTTGCTGGTCGCCCTGCCCGTGTGGGCGGCGGCGCCGAAAGACCTGACCTGGTCGGAGATGATCCCGCCGGACGCGGCGCCGGAAGTGCCGAACATGACGCCGCTGCATGACCTGTCGAAGATGAGCGACGCGCTGTCCGCCGAATCGGCGCCGGCAGCCAAGCAGGACATGCCCAACGCCCCCGTGGTGCAAAGCCTCGATGGCCAGAACATTCGTCTGCCGGGTTACATCGTGCCGCTGGAAGTCAGCGAAGAAGGTCGCACCACGGACTTCCTGCTGGTGCCGTACTTCGGCGCCTGCATCCACGTGCCGCCACCGCCGTCGAACCAGATCGTGCACGTGAAAAGCGAACTCGGCGTGAAGCTCGACGAGCTGTATCAGCCGTACTGGGTCGAGGGGCCATTGCAGGTCAAGCAGTCCACCAGCGAACTGGCCGATGCCGGGTATCAGATGGAAGCGGACAAGATTTACGTCTACGAACTGCCGGAGTAACTCCGGTAATTCTGTACTGTTTGGCCCATTGTCTTCGCGAGCAAGCTCGCTCCCACAGTTGACCGAGCTCTAATGTGGGAGCGAGCTTGCTCGCGAAGGGGCCGGCAAAGGTTCCACAAAAAAACCGTCCATCACTGTTTCATTGAGCTGAGTCAAAAGACCGTATCAGACGGATTCGTACCATAGGACATCAAACATTTTTAACGTCCTTTGGGAGCTTCCATGAACAAGTCCTTGCTCAGCGCCTCGCTGTTTGCCCTCGCGCTCGCAGCCCCGCTCGCCCACGCCCACGAAGCCGGCGACATCATCGTTCGTGCCGGTGCGATCACCGTCAACCCGAAGGCCGACAGCTCCAGCGTCAAGGTCGATCAGGGTCCGTTGAGCGGCACCAACCTGGGCGGCAAGGCGACCATGAGCAGCGACACCCAACTGGGTCTGAACTTCGCTTACATGCTGACCAACAACATCGGTATCGAGCTGTTGGCCGCGTCCCCGTTCGAACATGACGTGAAGCTCAAAGGCACTGCCCTGCCAGCCGCCAACGGCAAGCTCGGCACTCTGAAACACTTGCCGCCGACCCTGAGCGTCGTCTACTACCCGCTGGACGCCAAATCGGCCTTCCAGCCGTACATCGGCGGCGGCATCAACTACACCTGGATCTACGACGAGCACGTCGGCAGCGAAGCCCAGTCCAACGGCTTCAGCAACTTCAAGGCGAAAAACTCCTGGGGCCTGGCCTGGCAGGTCGGCGCCGACTACATGCTGACCGACAACATCATGCTCAACGCCCAGGTGCGCTACATCGACATCGATACCCGCGCCACCGTCGAGAACAACGCCGTGGCTCCGGGCACTCGCGCAAAAGTGAATGTCGACGTCGATCCATTTGTGTACATGGTCGGTCTGGGCTACAAGTTCTAAGCAGCAATCAAAGAACGTTCACGTGGTGGTGAATGAGGCTTGGTGGCGGGCAGGCTCAGAACTGACGGCGATGTTACGCCATCGACCGGGGAGCAAGCTCCCTCGCTACAGGAAACCGGTTTAAAAACCGAATTCCGGCCGTGAAAAAGGCGCCTGTCAAAAGGCGCCTTTTTCATGTCTGCGAAAAGCTCAGCGGCCGAGCAAACGGGCCAGGCCGACGTTCATCGGCGTTGGCGTCGGGCACTTGAATCGCTCAAGCAACCGACTGTTGTTCGCCCGCGAGTGGCGGATGTCACCGGAGCGCGCCGGGCCGTAGCTGACGGGCGGCAATTCGCCGACCACCGCTTCGAGCGCGGCCAGCATCTGCTTGAGATTGGTCGCCTGATTCCAGCCGACGTTCACCGCACCGACGTCCACTTGCGGCTTTTCGATCGCCTGCACCAGCACATCGACCAGATCTTCGACGTACATGAAATCCCGGGTCTGCTCGCCATCGCCGAACACGGTGATCGGCAGGCCTTTCTGCGCGTGTTCGCTGAAGATGCTGATCACACCGGAGTACGGCGAGGACGGATCCTGACGCGGGCCGAAGATGTTGAAGAAACGGAAGATCGCCGGTTCCAGACCGTGCTGGCGGCGATAGAAATCGAAGTACTGCTCGCCGGCCAGTTTGTCCGACGCATAAGGCGTCAACGGCGCCTTGGGCGTGTCTTCGTCAATCGACTCGCCTTCGCCATTGTTGCCGTAGACCGCCGCGCTGGAAGCGTACAGCACACGTTTGACGCCGGCCTCGCGCATGGCTTCGCAGACGTTCAGCGTGCCGATGAAATTGCTTTGGTGAGTTTTCACCGGATCGTCCACCGACGCCTGCACCGACGCAACGGCAGCCAGGTGGGCGACAGCGCTGCAACCCTGCATCGCCTGCGCGACCAAAGCGGCGTCGGCCACATCGCCGACGATCAGTTCGACCTTGGGGTTGTCCAGCGGCAGGTTGCTGCGCTTGCCGGTCGACAGATCATCGAGGATCCGCACCGAATGGCCCTTGGCAAGCAGCGCGTCAGTCAGGTGCGAGCCGATGAAACCGGCGCCGCCGGTGATGAGAACGGGGCCTTCAGCCATGACGATAAAACCTATCCAGTAAGCCCGGGAGCGCGGCACGCCAGGCGCGCGGCTTGATCCCGAAGGTGTGCAGAATTTTCTTGCAGGCGAGCACCGCGTGTTGCGGTTCTTCGGCGGCATCCGGCCGCGCGGCGTGGGCCTGGGCGGTCGGCGCTTCGATGGCCAGCGGGTGCAGGCCGCGCGCTTCGGTGAGAATCGCCTGGCCCAGCGCGAGCGGCGTGGTCGCCTCGTGGCCGGCGTAGTGGTAAGTGCCCCACAGCGGCGCGGCGCAATCGAGTTGTTTGAGCACCGAGATGATTACCCGCGCGGCATCGTCGACCGGGGTCGGATTGCCACGGCGGTCATCGGCCAGCAGCAATTCTTCCGGCTGTTCGGCACGGGCCAGGAAGCGCCCGAGGGTGCCTTCCGGGCTGTCGTCGAGCAGCCAGCCAAAGCGCAGCAGCACGTGTTGCGGGCAAGTGGCACGCACGCTCTGCTCGATCCGCCACAGGGCCTGACCGCGCAGGCCCAACGGCACTGGCTCGTCCTTTTCGCTGTAGGCGGTGGCGCGGGAACCGTCGAACACCCGATAACTGGACGGCTGCACCAGCACGATGTTGTGGTGCTGGCACAGTTCGGCCAGTCGCTCGATGGCGCGTTCCTGCCCGGCCAGACGGCTTTCGCTGACGGCCTCGGCCTGGAACCAGTCGAAATAGTAGGCAAGGTTGATCAATGCATCGGGACGGGTGTCGTCGAGCAATTGGGTCAGGCTCGCGGCATCCCAGCCGTCTTCGGGCGGGCGGGGGGCGAGGAAACCGATGTCTTCCTCTGCACCGAGGCGAATCAGCGCCTGCCCAAGGGCATTTCCGCCGCCCAGTAACATAAGGCGCATTCGCATAGAGTCAGCAGGCCCAGTCTGATTGGAACGATGGCTTTGGCGACGATGCTCGTGGCAGCGTCGTCGATAATTGCCGGAATCGTTGCATTTTGCGGGTTTAGTGCGCAACCGTCACCCGTAAAGTGTAGATCCCGAGCGGTACTTGCAACTTCGCCCGCCCACCCGCATAACTGAAGCCATGAATCTGCCCCTCCCCAAGGACGCGGCCCTGGCAGGCTTCCACCCCGCCGTCAGCGCCTGGTTCAGCAGCACCTTCCCGACGGTAACCGCCGCCCAGGCCCGCGCATGGCCGTTGATCCGCCAGCGCCGTTCGACGCTGATCGCCGCGCCCACCGGTTCCGGCAAGACCCTCACCGCGTTCCTCGCCGTGCTCGACGATCTGGTCCATCGTGGCCTGGAAACCCCGGACGGTCTGCCGGACGAAACCCTGGTGGTCTACGTTTCGCCGCTCAAGGCGCTGTCCAACGACATTCGCATCAACCTGCAGAATCCGCTGGCGGGGATTACCGACCAGTTACGCCAAATGGACCTGCCGCCGCTGGAAATCACCACCGCCGTACGCACCGGTGACACACCGCAAAAAGACCGCGCCGCCATGCGCAAGAGCGCGCCGCACATTCTGGTGACCACCCCGGAATCGCTCTACGTGCTGCTCGGCTCGGAATCCGGCCGAAAAATGCTCGGCACCACGCGCACGGTGATCGTCGATGAAATCCATGCCATCGCCACCGGCAAACGCGGCAGTCACCTGGCCTTGAGCCTCGAACGCTTGCAGGCGCTGTGTCCTGAACCGCTGACCCGCATCGGTCTTTCGGCCACGCAGAAACCGATCGATGCGGTGGCGCGTTTTCTGGCGGGTCATGAGCGCCCGTGCGAAATCATCGACATCGGCCACGCGCGCCCAAGGGATCTGGGCATTGAAGTACCGCCGGTGCCGTTGTCGGCGGTGATGGCCAATGATGTCTGGGAACTGGTCTACGACCGTCTCGCCACGTTGGCCCGGGAACACCGCACCACGCTGATTTTCGTCAACACCCGCCGTCTGGCCGAGCGCCTGAGCCGGCACCTGAGCGAACGCCTCGGCAAACACGCGGTGGCGGCGCACCACGGCAGTCTGGCCAAGGAATTTCGCCTCGACGCCGAGCAGCGGCTAAAGCGTGGCGAACTGCAAGTGCTGATCGCCACCGCGTCGCTGGAACTGGGGATCGACATCGGCGAAGTCGACCTCGTCTGCCAGATCACCTCGCCACGTTCGATCGCCGGTTTTCTGCAACGGGTCGGCCGTTCCGGGCACCAGGTCGGCGGCACGCCCAAGGGGCGCCTGTTCGCCACCACTCGCGACGACCTGATCGAATGCGCCGCCCTGATCGACTGCGTGCGCCGGGGTGAACTCGATACGCTGCACATCCCCGAAGCGCCGCTGGATGTGCTGGCGCAGCAGATCATCGCCGAGGTCAGTTGCCAGGAATGGGCCGAGGACGATTTGCTCGCGCTGTTCCGCCGGGCCGAACCCTACGCCCGCCTCGACGAAAAACATTATCAGGCGCTGCTGAGCATGCTCGCCGAGGGTTACAACGGCCGCCAGGGCATCCGCAGCGCCTTCCTGCACCGCGACGCCGTGAGCCGAACCCTGCGTGGACGACGCGGCGCCCGGCTGACCGCCGTCACCAGCGGCGGCACCATCCCCGATAACGCCGACTACAGCGTATTGCTCGAACCTCAGGGCCTGAACATCGGCAGCGTCAACGAAGACTTCGCTGTGGAAAGCATTGCCGGTGATGTGTTCCAGCTCGGCAACGCCTCCTATCGCATCCTGCGGGTGGAAACCGGCAAGGTTCGGGTCGAGGACGCCCAGGGTCAGCCGCCGACCATTCCGTTCTGGCTCGGCGAAGCACCGGGGCGCAGCGACGAATTGTCGGCGGCCGTGGCGCGCCTGCACGCGCAACTCGATCAATTGCTCAGCGCCAGCCCCGGAGACTTGCAACCGGCCCTCGACTGGCTGACCGACACCCTCGGTCTGAACCTGGCCAGCGCCGAACAGCTGGTGGATTACCTGGCCCGCGCCCGCCTCGCCCTCGGCGCCTTGCCGTCGCGCGACACGCTGCTGATGGAACGGTTTTTCGACGAGTCCGGCGGCACCCAGCTGATCATTCATTCGCCGTTCGGCAGCCGAATCAATCGCGCCTGGGGCCTGGCCCTGCGCAAGCGTTTCTGCCGCACCTTCAACTTCGAATTGCAGGCCGCCGCCAGCGAGGACGCGATCGTGCTGTCGCTGTCCACCAGCCACAGTTTCGAACTCGACGAAGTCTGGCGTTATCTGCACAGCAACAGCGCCGAGCACATTCTGATTCAAGCGGTGCTGGATGCACCGCTGTTCGGCGTGCGCTGGCGCTGGAATGCCGGGGTGGCGCTGGCCCTGCCGCGTTACACGGGAGGACGCAAGGTCGCGCCGCAATTGCAGCGGATGAAAAGCGAAGACCTGATCGCCAGCGTGTTTCCCGATCAGATCGCCTGCCTGGAAAACCTCGCCGGTGAACGGGAAATCCCCGAGCATCCGCTGGTGGAGCAGACCCTCGACGATTGCCTGCACGAGGCGATGGACAGCGAAGGCTGGCTCGAACTCCTGCGGCGCATGGAGCGCGGCGAAGTGCGCCTGATCGCCCGTGACCTGCCGGCGCCCTCGCCGCTGGCGGCGGAAATCCTCAGCGCCCACCCCTACACCTTTCTCGACGATGCGCCGCTTGAAGAGCGGCGCACCCAGGCCGTGCTCAACCGCCGCTGGAGCGATCCGCAATCCACTGATGACCTCGGCGCGCTGGACGCCGATGCGATCGACGCCGTGCGCGAAGAAGCGTGGCCGACGCCGAACAGCGCCGATGAAATGCATGAAGCGCTGATGAGCCTGGCCTGCATCAGTGACGCCGAAGTCGAGGCCAATCCGCATTGGCGCGAGTGGCTGAATGCTTTGGCCGAAACCGGGCGAGCCTGCCGATTGCAGATCGATCCCGAGCATTCACTGTGGCTGGCAAGAGAACGCCTGACCTGTCTGCAAGCGCTTTATCCACAGGCACAGTCGGCACTGCCCGCGTTACCCGATTTCGACGAAACATGGGCAGCCGATGACGCACTGATCGAAGTGATCCGCGCGCGGCTCGGCGCATTTGGCCCGCTACCGCTGGCGGCGATTGCCGAACCGCTGGCCCTGATGCCGGCCGCTGTTCATCAAGCCCTCGCTCATCTGGAGCGTGAAGGTTATGTACTGCGCGGCCAGTTCACGCCGGGGTCGACTGTTGAGGAATGGTGCGAGCGGCATCTGCTGGCGCGCATTCATCGCTACACGGTCAAGCGTCTGCGCCGGGAAATCGAGCCGGTGGCGTTGCAGGAATTCATGCGGTTTCTGTTCGACTGGCAGCACTTGTCCCCGTCAACCCGTGGTCAGGGCAGCACTGTGTTGCCGGCGATTGTCGGTCAGTTCGAAGGCTATCCGGCTGCTGCTTCGGCGTGGGATAGCGATCTCCTTCCCGCGCGGCTCAAGGACTATTCACCGAGCTGGCTGGATGATTTGTGCCGCAGCGGCAAACTGGTGTGGACGCGCCTCAGCGCCCGGCAAAACATCAGCGGCACGGCGTTGCGCAGCACACCGATCGTGTTGCTGCCGCGCAGTCAGGCCGGCTTGTGGAGTGCGCTGGCCGAGCAGACGCCGGTCAGTGAACTGTCGCCCAAGACCCGCAAGGTTTTCGACGCACTGAGCCAGCACGGCGCGCTGTTTTTCGATGAGCTGATCCATGAAGCGCACCTGCTGCGCACCGAGCTGGAAATCGCCTTGCAGGAACTGGTCGGCGCCGGTCTGGTAAATGCCGACAGCTTTGCCGGATTGCGGGCATTGATCACTCCGGCGAGCAAGCGCCAGCAGCGAAGTAGTCGACGCGGGCGCGGGTCGTTTGTCGGTGGCATGGACGATGCCGGGCGCTGGGCGTTATTGCGTCGCGGGCCGGTTGTGGAAAACCGTCAAACCGCGTCGCCCGAAACACTTGAACACGTCGCCATAACCTTGTTGCGTCGCTACGGCGTGGTGTTCTGGCGCCTGCTGGAACGCGAAGCCGATTGGTTGCCGAGCTGGCGCGAACTGCTGCGTACGTTCCATCGGCTGGAAGCCCGGGGCGAGATTCGCGGCGGGCGCTTTGTCAGCGGTCTGGCCGGCGAGCAATTCGCCCTGCCCGAGGCGATTCCGCTGTTGCGCGAAGTCCGCCGTCGCCCCCATGACGGCAGCCTGATTGCGGTGTGCGGCGTCGATCCGCTGAACCTCGCCGGCACCTTGTTGCCGGGGGCGAAAGTGCCGGCGCTGGCGAGCAATCGGCTGGTGTATCGCGACGGCCTGCCGGTCGCTGCCGAGGTCGCGGGCAAGCAGCACTTCTGGGTGGAGCTGGACCCCACCGCCATGAGCGAAATCCGTAACAGGCTGACCCGTCACTGAGTGCGCGCCTGCTCCGGCAACACCACCGACGAATGCGCCGGCGCTACCTCTTCTTCCTGGCGCTTAGGCAACAAAACCTGCTGTGGATAAGTCTGGGCGAAATGCACCCACGGGCTGTTATCCACAAGCTTTTTCAAACGCTGGTTGAATGCGCGACTCACCGCATATTGCCCGCCCGACACTGTGCGAAATTGCGCGGTCAGCACCACGCCGTTCAGGTCCATCTTGTCTACGCCAAATACATCCAGCGGCCCTTGCAGGTTGTACTTGAGGAATGGGTCTTCGCGAATCGAATCGCCCGCTTCGCGGATCAACTCGATGGCCTTGTCGACATCGGTGTCGTAGGTGAACTGCACCGAGAAAAACGCGAACGCAAACTGCCGCGATTGGTTGGTCACCGCCTTGATCTGGCCGAACGGCACCGAGTGCACGAAGCCCTTGCCATCGCGCAGGCGCAAGGTGCGAATGGTCAGGCCTTCGACCGTGCCGGCGTGCCCGGAATCGAGCACCACCCAATCGCCGATCGACAGGGTGTCTTCGATGATGATGAACAGCCCGGTGATCACGTCCTGCACCAGTTGCTGCGAGCCGAAACCGATGGCCAGGCCGACCACCCCGGCACCGGCCAGCAGCGGCGCGACGTTGATCCCCAGATTGGCCATGGTGGTGATCGCACAGATCACCACCAGGATGATTTTGATCGCGTTGCGCAGCAGCGGCAGGATGGTTTTCACCCGGGTGCTGGGCTGGCGCGCCGAGCGTTTGCTGACCGGCGGTTTTAGTGCTTCCTGAATCGCCGTGTCGAGCACCACCCACAGCAGCCATGTCACGAGGAAGATCAGGCCGATGCTGCTCAGGGCATTGCTGATCGCCCGGCCGACCGTGCTGCTTTGCGCAAAGTCGAGCAGCGACACGCCCCATATCCGCCCGAGGATATCGATGAATGCAATTGCGATGACGATCCGCAGCAACGCATGCAACAGGCTGAGGAAACGCTCCTTGTAGGCACTGCTGCGCTGGATTGCCTCGGCCTTGCGCGACTTGAACAGGTGTTGCAGCACGGTGCTCAGAAACACCGTGCCGATCAGCAACACCGTGGTGAGCAACGCGCAGCGCAGGGCTTTCTGGTTGTCCTCGCCGATGCCGATCAGATTGACCGCCGAGACCAGCACCATCAGCACGATCGGCCAGTACCAGAGCCCGGAAAAAATCCGCAGCGACTCCTGCAACGACGGCTGTTTCAGACGCTGGACCAGCGGGCGATTGCGGATCAGGTGCGCCACCGGCCGACGCAGACGAATCACCAGCAGACCGAAGATGATCGAGGCCAGCAGACCGGTGAACACCGCGATGCTGCTGGTGATGTTGCCGCCCAGTTGCCGGGCGATCTGCGGGCTGGTCAGGGCATCGCTGAGGGCGGCGAGAAAGCCGATCAGGAACAGCGGTTTCGGGCAGTAGTCGCGGATGATCTGCACCGCACGGCGCTTGTGGCCGACGTTGAACATCACCACCACGCACAACAGCATCGACGTGGAAAATATCCCGCTGCTGGTGGCGTAGGCAAAACACAGCGCCAGCGCGCGACCGACCGAGGCCGACAGAAAATGGCTGACGTACAGGGTCAACGGCAGGCAGATCAGCGCGGGCAGCGTGTAGGGCAACAGGTAACCGAGCAGGTCCTGACTGCGTTGGCGGGTGCGCAGCCAGCGCCCTTCCCGCAGACGTTTGCCCAGCACGCTGCCGAGCACCGTCAACACGGCAAACGTGCCCAGCCACACGCCGGAGAGCATCAGGAAATCCCCCGCCACGCTCCAGCCGGAACGGTTCGAGGGTTGGTTGACGAGTCTGTCGACTTCATCCGCCGCCCGGTCGGCGCGCAGGCGCCAGGCGTCGACCAGATGCTCGTTGAGATCGAGTTTGTCCTGCACGTCGTCGATGCTGGAACTGATGGCGCCGAGCAGTCCGCCCTGCACGATCGGTTCCGGTTTGGCCGGCTCTTCACTGGCCGCCGGAACGCCCGGCAGGCTGGCGGCTTGCACTGCATGGCCGCCGAACAACAGCAATGCCCCCAATAGAATCGCGATCCTGAACCTGGTCAAAACGCAGAGCTCCCTTGGTTGAACCTGTAAGGAACTGATCGGTTTTGGCCCGGCAAAGTTCAAGAGCGCCCTTTTGATCTCTCCCACGCTCCACTCCCCTCGTTGATCGTTCCCACGTCGAGGCGTCGAACCGTCCGCGTGGGAATGCAGCCAGAGACGCTCCGCGTCTCGAAGAGCGGACGCAGAGCGTCCACGGAGGCATTCCCACGCAGAGCGTGGGAACGATCACCTTACGATCAGCGTTAGGGCTGATATTTGCGTCGCACGCAAATATCAAATGCCCATCCCCGTATTTTTCCACCCCCGCCAAACCCCGACACTGCGCTCCATTCAATCCTCAACCGGAGTGCCGTCATGCCCATTGCCCTGCTCGCGCTGACCCTCAGCGCTTTCGCCATCGGGACGACCGAGTTCGTCATCGTTGGCCTGCTTCCCACCATCGGCGCCGATCTCGGCGTCAGCCTGCCGTCCGCCGGTCTGCTGGTGAGTCTCTATGCCCTCGGCGTAGCCATCGGTGCGCCGGTACTGACCGCCCTCACCGGTAAAGTCCCGCGCAAACTGTTGCTGCTGTCGCTGATGGTGCTGTTCACCCTCGGCAACCTGTTGGCCTGGCTGGCGCCGAGTTATGAATCGCTGGTGCTGGCGCGGATCGTCACGGGCCTGGCCCATGGTGTGTTCTTCTCCATCGGCTCGACCATCGCCACCAACCTGGTGCCCAAGGAAAAAGCCGCCAGTGCGATTGCGATCATGTTCACCGGCCTGACCGTGGCGCTGGTCACCGGCGTGCCGCTGGGCACGTTCATCGGTCAGCATTTCGGCTGGCGTGAAACCTTCCTCGCGGTGTCAGCACTCGGCGTGATCGCGTTCATCGGCAGCCTGCTGTACGTGCCGAAAAACATTGCCCACAGCAAACCGGCGTCGCTGTTGCAGCAATTGCAGGTGCTCAAGCAACCGCGCCTGTTGCTGGTGTACGCCATGACGGCCATCGGTTACGGCGGCTCGTTCATCGCTTTCACGTTCCTGGCGCCGATCCTTCAGGACATCTCCGGCTTCAGCGCCGGCACCGTCAGCCTGGTGTTGCTGGTGTACGGCGTGTCAGTGGCGGTCGGCAACATCTGGGGCGGCAAACTGGCGGACAAACGCGGGCCGATCAGCGCGCTGAAAATCATCTTCGCCCTGCTCGCCGCTGTGTTGTTCGTGCTCACCTTCACCGCTGGCAACCCATGGCTGGCGTTGGCCACCGTGCTGGTCTGGGGCGCAGTCGCCTTCGGCAACGTGCCGGGTTTGCAGGTGTACGTGGTGCGTCAGGCTGAACATCACACGCCGCACGCCGTGGACGTGGCCTCTGGCCTGAACATTGCCGCGTTCAACCTCGGTATTGCCGGTGGCGCGTGGGGTGGCGGTTTGATCGTCGAGCACATCGGCCTGATTCACACTGCATGGATCGGCGGGTTGGTGGTGCTGGTAGCGCTGGTCCTGACGGCATGGAGCGGTCGCCTCGATCGCCTGGGCCCGGTATACGCCGAACCCGCTGAAGGTTCGCCCCGAATCGTCACCGGGCACTGATCCGGCGCAGCCCGACCGTCCGTAATCCCGTCGAAACTTTCCCGAACCGCCCGCAGTCATCCACAGACAGAGGCCGTACGGGGACTTTCGACGGGAGGGCGGCATGGCAACGATTCATATCGGTATTTCAGGCTGGCGTTACGCCCCGTGGCGCGGGGACTTTTACCCGAAGGGGCTGGCGCAGAAACGCGAATTGCAGTTCGCCTCACGGGCGGTCAACAGCATCGAAATCAACGGATCGTTCTACGCCCTGCAACGGCCGGAACGCTACGCCCAGTGGTACGCCGAGACGCCGGATGACTTCGTGTTCAGCATCAAGGCGCCCCGCTTCATCACCCACATCCGCCGCCTGCGCGATATCGAAAAACCCCTGGCCAATTTCTTCGCCTCCGGGGTACTGGAGCTGAAGGAAAAATTCGGTCCGGTCCTCTGGCAGTTCCCGCCCAACTTCACGTTCGACGCCGAGCGCTTCGAAGCCTTTCTCGATCAGTTGCCCCACGACACCCAGGCCGCCGCCGAGCTCGCCCGCCAACACGACTCACACCTGCACGGCCACGCGAGCCTGAAGGCCTACGGTAAAAAACCGTTGCGCCATGCCGTGGAAATCCGCAACGACAGTTTCATCGACCCCGACTTCGTGCGCTTGCTCAAACGCTACAACACCGCGCTGGTGATCGCCGACACCGCCGGGAAATGGCCGTACCGCGAAGACCTGACCAGCGATTTCGTCTACCTGCGCCTGCACGGTGCCGAAGAGCTCTACGCCAGCGGTTACACCCGTGCCGCGCTGCAACGCTGGGCCGAACGGATCGACGCCTGGCACCATGGCCGGCAACCGGGCGACGCCCATTTGATCGCGCCGCGCTTGAAGCCTCGTGCCCGTAAATCCCGCGAGGTTTTCTGCTACTTCGACAACGACATCAAGGTCCGCGCGCCGTTCGATGCCCGCAGCCTGTTGCAGCGATTCGATCTGGATAAGAACCTCGAAACCGCGCCCGGCGAACCGGCCGCCGAAGGGGTACTCGCATGAGCATTCCCGAGCCGGTCGGCTTCACCGACGAGCAGTCCACGGTCATCACCACGGTGCGCCGTTTCACCGTGCTGACGGTCAACACCCACAAGGGTTTCACCGCACTGAACCGGCGTTTCATCCTGCCGGAATTGCGCGAAGCGGTGCGCAGCGTGTCCGCCGATGTGGTGTTTCTTCAGGAAGTCCACGGCACCCACGAACACCATCCCAAACGCTACGAAAACTGGCCGACGATGCCGCAATACGAGTTTCTCGCCGACAGCCTTTGGCCGCAGTTCGCCTACGGGCGCAATGCGGTCTATCCGGACGGCGATCACGGCAATGCAGTGCTGTCGAAATTCCAGATCGTGCGCCATGACAATCTCGACGTTTCGATCAGCGGCCATGAAAACCGCGGCCTGTTGCACTGCGTGCTGCGCCTGCCGGGAGACGACCGTGAAGTACACGCGATCTGTGTCCATCTGGGCCTGCGCGAAAGCCATCGCAACGATCAACTGGGCTTGCTGCGAGAACGCCTTTCCGAGCTGCCCAGTGACGCGCCAGTGATCGTCGCCGGCGATTTCAACGACTGGCGCCAGCGCGCCGATGCCTTGCTTGAACCCTGTGGCCTGCGCGAAGTGTTTGCGGCGCATCACGGCAAACCGGCGCGCAGTTTTCCCGCGCGCCTGCCGCTGCTGCGCCTGGACCGGATCTACGTACGCAACCTCAAGGCCAGTCAGCCCAAAGTGCTGGCGAACCGTCCCTGGTCACACCTTTCCGACCACGCGCCGCTGTCGGTGGAGATAGAACTATGAGCAGTGCACCGTTGGAGAAATCCGCCGTGGAGCCGGTCAGCATCACCCCGCCCGTGCGCGAGCCTGGCACCGTCGATGTCGAGTATCGCTGGCAGGGCAACAACCGGCTCGAGTTGCTGGAAAACGGCGAGGAATATTTTCCCCGGGTGTTCGAAGCGATGCGCGCGGCGAAAAGCGAAATCCTGTTGGAGACCTTCATCGTCTTCGAAGACAAGGTCGGCAAGGAATTGCAGGAGATCCTGATCGATGCCGCCCGGCGTGGCGTACGCACCACCGTCAGCCTCGACGGCTTCGGTTGTGGCGAACTGAGCACCGGTTATCTGACCGCGCTGAGCGATGCCGGCGTGCATTTGCAAATCTTCGATCCGGCCCCGAAACGCCTGGGCATTCGCACCAACTGGTTCCGCCGCCTCCACCGCAAGATCGTGGTGGTCGACGGGCTGATTGCATTCATCGGCGGGATCAATTTTTCCGGCGATCACCTGGCCGATTTCGGCCCCGAAGCGAAGCAGGATTATTCGGTGGAAGTTCAGGGCCCGGCGGTGGCCGACATCCATCATTTCGCCCTGCTGCAAAGCGGCCGACCGGGACGCGCACGGTTCTGGTGGCAACGGCGCCGACAGCGTCGCGCCGAGATGGCGTTCGATGATCACGACGGTCAGGTACGCCTGGTGTTCCGCGACAACGACCGGCACAACACCGATATCGAAGACGTTTATTTGCAGGTACTGCGCCGCGCCCAACGGCGGGTGGTGATCGCCAACGCCTACTTCTTTCCCGGCTATCGCCTGCTGCGCGAGATCCGCAACGCAGCCCGGCGCGGGGTCGAGGTGCGGCTGATTCTGCAGGGGCAGCCGGACATGCTGGTGGCCAAACTCGCTGCGCGCATGACCTACGATTACCTGCTCAAGGCCGGGGTGCAGATTCATGAATATTGCGAGCGGCCGCTGCACGGCAAAGTGGCGCTGGTGGACGAGGAATGGAGCACCGTCGGCTCGAGCAATCTCGACCCGTTGAGTTTGTCGCTGAACCTGGAAGCCAACGTGCTGATCCGCGACCGCGCCTTCAATCGCCACCTGTTCGAACGGCTCGAAGACCTCAGCCACAACCACTGCAAGGCGATGGACGCCGCGAAGTCGCCGCGCGGGCGAATCTGGCACATGACCGTGGGCTTTCTGGTGTTTCACTTCCTGCGGCATTTCCCGGCGATGGCCGGCTGGCTGCCGGCGCACAAGCCACGGCTCAAACCCTTCACCCACGCCGCCGGGAGCGATCCGTCATGAGCCATTCCGAAGCCCACGCGGCGGTGCATCCGGCACCGGCGAGCAAGTCCCGCTGGAGCCGCTGGAAACGCCCGCTGACCCTGCTGTTTTTCCTCGCGCTGATCGTGCTGCTGACGATGTTCGCCAGCCGCATCGAATGGGCCGAGGTGCTGCAAACTCTCGCCGACTTCAAGGTGCGCACGCTGATCATTGCCTCCAGCCTGACCCTGCTGAGCTTTCTGGTGTACGCCAGTTTCGACCTGATCGGCCGCACCTACATTCGTCAGGACCTGACGTGGAAACAGATTCTGCCGGTGGGCGTCATCAGCTACGCCTTCAATCTCAACTTGAGCGCATGGGTCGGCGGGATCGCCATGCGCTATCGCCTGTATTCGCGGCTCGGGGTGAGCAAAAGCAACATCGCCAAGATCCTCGGCCTGAGCCTGGCGACCAACTGGTTCGGCTACATGACCATCGCCGGCGTGGTGTTCGCTAGCGGGCTGGTGCGGATGCCACCGGGCTGGAAAATCAGCAGCGGTGCGTTGCAGGGCATTGGCGTGTTGCTGCTGTTGGTCAGTGTCGGCTATCTGGTCGCCTGCCAGTTTTCCCGGCGGCGCGAGTGGTCGATTCGCGGGGTAGAAATCAACCTGCCGTCGCTGCGCATGGCGGTCCTGCAATTACTGCTCGGGGCGCTGAACTGGTCGCTGATGGCGGCGGTGATTTTCACCTTGCTGCCGAGCAAGCTCGACTACCCGCTGGTTCTCGGGGTGCTGTTGATCAGCGCGATTGCCGGTGTCATCACCCACATTCCCGCCGGGCTCGGCGTACTGGAAGCGGTGTTCGTGGCACTGCTGCAACACGAGGCTTCGCGCGGCAGTCTGGTGGCGGGGTTGCTGGCGTACCGGGCGATCTATTTCCTGCTGCCGCTGCTGATCACCGTGCTGATGTACCTGGTGGTGGAAGCCAAGGCCAAGGCGTTGCGGATCGAGAAGAAACCCAAATCTGATCAGCGCGACTGAATGATGCTCAACCGCTCGCCCACCACCATTTCGGTGATCCAGTCGACCAGGATCGAGGTGTAGGCCTGCTGCGAGGTCGGATCGCTCAGGGCATGGTCGGCGCCATCGATGATGCGGTGAGTCAGCGAGTGGGTCTGCTGACACGCGGCGCGGTAACTCATGATCGTCGCGTGGGGCACGTAGTCATCGGTTTCCGACTGCACCAGCAGCACGTCCCCGGTGAATTGCGAGCAGGCATGCAAGGCGCGGTTGCTGTCGGCGCGCACCAGCGTGCCGCGATAATCGCGCAGGTCGGCCTTGTCGAGATCGCGCTTGGGCGTGTGCCATTGCTCGTCGCGGTACAACGCCGGCACCCGCAGCGCCAGCCAGCGCACCGGGCGCAGCGAGGTCAGGATCGAGGCGAGATAACCGCCATAGCTGGTGCCCACTACCGCGATAGCCGAGGTGTCCAACGCCGGATGGGCGAGCAGCCGGTCGTAAGCCGCCAGCAAGTCACGCAGGTTATCTTCGCGGGTCACCCGGCTCAGCGGAATGCCGGTGCCGCCGGTGTGCCCGCGCAGGTCGAACGTCAGGCACACACAACCCAGGCCGGCGATACCTTTGGCCCGTTCCAGATCCCGCTCCTGACTGCCGCCCCAGCCGTGCACGAACAACACGCCGGGGACTTTCGATTTGGGACTGAGGAACGTCCCGCTCATCTGTTCATCATCAATGTCGATTTGAATGCTTTCGCTTCTAGCCGTCATAGGATTTGACCGTTACATATTTGAGGAGAAAGTCGCTGTTCTCGGCCGGCCCGCGATACACCTCGATGGCATCCGCCGGCAGGGCCTGATCGGAATAGGTTTCCACCGACGAGACGCGGATCGCGCGCATCGAGGGATCGTTGACGAAACTTTGCAGCGCCGCCACTTCCGCGCTGCTGGCGCCGCCCATGCGCCACGATTGTTCGAGTACGCCACTGCGCGGCCGGCCTTCGCTGTCCAGGCCCTGGGCGATGTCGTAATTGCGCCGCGAGGCATAGAAACGCGGATAGGCTTCGTCCGCCGCCCGGTCGAAGACCTGCGCCTGCTGGATCGCCAGACGCACGTCGTCGGGCAGATCCAGCGTCAGCAGATCCTCATAACCGCCCTGCACCACCAGCAGGTTCGAGCCGCCGTACACTTCCTCGCCGTGGGCATCTTTGGTCAAGTATTGATCACCGCAGTAACTCAGCACCCGGTCGCCGATGAACGACTGGCCGACGCTGTGGGTGACCACCTGACTCAAATCCTGCTCCAGCACCACGCCATCGCTGAACAGTTCTCCGGCCTCGGGTCGGGCGAGGATTTCGTCGAACGCATCCAGGCTCTTGATTACTTCCTGACCGCGCCCGGCGCAGGCGTGGATCGGCTTGATCCGGATCGGCCCGCTGTACAACAGATGTTCGGCGGCGGGCCGTGCATCCTCCAGCGCAAAGACGCTGAGCCCGTCCAGCACCACGGTGCGCACCCGCTCGGAAAACAGCGGCGACCAGCCTTGCGGCGCATGGGCCTGATGGCTGCGCAAACCGTGGCTGATGGCTTTGGTGCAGATGAAATCGTGCTCGACGAAACCGCCCCACAGATCATCCGGACCGCTCACGCCCAGTTCGCGGGCCGCCGCGCCGACGAGGGTCTGGGTCGGCAACAGATAAATATCCCGGCCGCGATGCTTTTCGGCGTCGTAACTGCCGCCGAACTTGAGGCCAAGGATCTGCGCCAGCCATCGCGCGAGGGCTTTGTTGGTCTGCACTTCATGTTGTGGCGCGCCGGGTCGAACCGAGTGGGCGACGACCACTTTCCTGCGGGATGTCGGGGTCATGCGTCCCCCTTCCAACGGCGGGTTGAATGTAGGTCAGAGAGTGCAGAGATCAGGCCAACCGGGGCTTGCCTGAAACGCCCTGCAAATCAGCCACTTGAAAAACCCGTGCTGGCACCGCGCCTGTTTCAATCTGCACGACTGCACTGTGGGCTCCGGCATTTTGCACGACAGGTGCTTACTACTTCGCCACGGCCGGCGGCGGACTGACGCCGAATCGCGTGCGGTATTCACTCGGCGCCAGCCCGGTGATTTTCTTGAACGTCGCGCGAAAGGCTCCCGGATCCTGATAGCCCACCGTCCACGCAATGTTGTCGATGGTGCCGTTGGTGAACTCGAGCATTTCCCGGGCCTTGCCGACCCGCAGGTGCTGGCAGTATTCGGTGGGTTTCAGGCCGGTCGCCGCGCGGAAACGGCGCAGGAAAGTACGTTCTTCGAGGCCCGCGCGCTCGGCCATCGCCGTCAGCGAGACATCGGTCGCGCCATTGCCTTGCAGCCAGTGCTGAACCTTGAGAATCGCCCCGTCGCCATGATTGAGGATCGGGGCGAAATTGCTGCCGCAGGCACTGGCGCTGTCGCTGTGTTCCACCACCAGGAATCGCGCGGTCGCGCTGGCGATGCTCGGCCCGAGCAGACGATCGACCAGCCGTAGCCCCAGTTCCGACCAGGCCATCAAACCGGCCGTGGTGATCAGGTCGCCGTCATCGACAATCGGTGTGTCGGCTTTGAGTTTAATGTGTGGATATCGCTCCGCGAACGCCTTGGCTGACGTCCAGTGCGTGGTGGCGCTGCGACCGTCGAGCAGACCGCTTTCGGCCAGCAGCAGAGAACCGACGCACACCCCGCCGAGGGTGGCGCCGCGGGCGTGTTGCTCGCGCAGCCAGTGAATCAGCCCGGTGGGCACCTGGGCTGCCGAAAAACCGCCAATGGACGGCGGAATCACGACCGCCACCAGACCCGCTTCGGCGCCAGGGTCGCTGTCGTGGACCCGCACCGGCGATTGATCGCCCTCGACCTGCCAATGGCTGACCCGCAAGCGCGGCAACTGCGCACTCTGGTGCTCGGCAGCGACCCGGTTGGCCACCGCGAACAGGTCGGTCAACCCATGCACCGCCGCCAGCTGCGCGCCGGGATAGATCAGCACACCCAGTTCGACGACTGCCGGTTTCGCGTCCATTGTCAGTTTTCCCCTGTGTATTGTCGGTGCGGCCAATCCTCGAAAACGTGGTCGGCGCCAATACTGAGCCCACACCCAACGTTCACTTCGAGGACACACCCATGGCCAAGCAAGCGCTCATCGTAGTCGATATCCAGAACGACTACTTCCCCCAAGGCAAGTGGCCGCTGGCCGGTGCCGACGCCGCCGCCGACAACGCCGCCCGGCTGATCGCGGCGTTCCGCGAGGCCGGTGATTCGGTGGTGCACATCCGCCACGAATTCACCTCGCCCGAAGCGCCGTTTTTTACTCCGGGCTCCGAGGGCGCCAAGCTGCATCCGAAAGTGCTCAACCGCGCCGACGAGCCGGTGGTGCTCAAGCATTTCGTCAACTCGTTCCGCGAAACCGAGCTGCAATCAATCCTCGACGAACAGGGCATCAAGGAGCTGGTGGTGGTCGGCAGCATGAGCCACATGTGCGTCGACGGCATCACCCGTGCGGCGGCAGATCTGGGCTACAGCGTCACGGTGATTCACGATGCCTGCGCCAGCCGTGACCTGGAATTCAACGGCCTGACCGTGCCGGCCGCCCACGTGCATGCGGCATTCATGTCGGCGCTGGGGTTTGCCTACGCCAGCGTGGTATCCACCGACGAGTTCCTCGCTGCCAGCCGCTAAGCCCTGCTCTGATACAACCAGAAAAATCTGCGCCCGCCTCGCTGCGGGCGTTTTTTCGCGTGTCATAAAAATCTCACGCGTGAGCCATTGATGGCACTTTGAATTGGTTGTAGTGTTGCTCACGCGTGAGATGTTCATAACGGAGTCATCGCCATGAAAAGCCGCTCCCCTGCCACTAAGTCAGAGAGCCCAAAGGGAGTGCGCTCGACACCGTCCGCAAAAAAACCGTCGAGCTTCTATATGAAGCAGATGCGCGCGGGCCTGGCTGCCGCCGGTTATGTGAAACACGAAACTTGGGTGCTTCCGGAAAACCGAAGCTTGCTCAAGCAAATGGAGCAACAGCTACGCCAACCGATTCTGGCTGGCTCATTCATGTCGGAGAATTACATGAGCGCAGGCAACAACTGGAACATCGATAGCCTCTACAACGCTTTCAAGGCGCTGGACGAGGTGGCTTCGCAAGAGATCACGCTGTCTCTGATCCAGAGCTCCGAACCCAGCCTCAAGCTGGAAATGAACGAATTCGGCGGTCTGCCGATTCACATTGCCCTCGCCGGTCAGCAGATCATCGTCGACACCGTGCTGGTGGACATCGATTCGATCACCGACGTGCGCGCGTTCAACGACGCCGTGCTGCGCAGCCGGGAAATGTTCCCGCTGTCGTCGATCGGCATCGAGACCATGCCCAACGGCCAGACCGTCTACAACATGTTCGGTGCACTGAGTGCCGACTCGAGCCTGACCAACGTGGTCACCGAGGTGAAAACCCTGGTCGACAACGTGCAGCGCGCCAGCGAAGCCTTCGAACACTTCTTCAAGTAATCAACAGGGAAAATCCAATGACTCAGTCCATCTGGAGCAAGTTGTTCACCGCGCTGCGCGGCGGTGCCAACGAAGTCGGCGAAGCGATCGCCGACCAACAGGCCCTGCGCATCCTCGATCAGGAAATCCGTGACGCCGACAGCGCGCTGTCCAACGCCCGTCGCGAACTGGTCACCATCATGGCCAAGCACAAACTCTCCGCCGACCGCGTGAGCGAGTACGAAGCCAAGATCAAGGACCTGGAAGCCAAAGCCGTTTCCGCCCTGAACGCCGGCCGTGAAGACCTGGCGCTGGAAGTGGCCGAAGCGATCTCGACTCTGACCAACGACCTGGGCGTCGAGAAGAAGCAGAGCGACGAGTTCGGCACCTACGCCGACAACATGCGCAAGGACATCAACAAGGCCGAAGCGCGAATCAAGAGCCTGCGCCAGCAAGTGGACATGGCCAAGGCCCGTGAAAGCGTGCAGAAAGCGCAGGTCAGCGCCTCGATCGCCAGCGGCGGCGCCAACGGCAAGCTGGAAACCGCTGTCGGCACCTTGAACCGTCTGCAAGCCAAGCAGCAGCAACGCGCTGCCGAGCTGAGTGCTGCCGACGAGCTGGCCGATGCTTCGACCGGCAACGATCTGGATCGCAAGCTGCGCGAAGCCGGCATCACGCCGAACGAAGGCAGCGCCAACGCTATCCTCGAGCGTCTGAAGCAAAAGTCCGCCCAGTAACGGCGGCGAGAAAAAAGAAGGGCACCGGGTGCCCTTCTTTTTTGCCTGCTCGTTCGCCACGAGGCCGGTACACTAGCGGCGTTTTGCCAACGAATATCTTCACCCGCTTCAAGGAATGTACCCATGGGATGGTTCAAAGATTTGCTCGGCACCAGCAACTGGCAGTCGGCCGCGCCGGCGTCAGAGTCTGCCGGCGGCCCGCTCGGACTGGCGCAGGGCAAGGCGATCCGCTTCGACACGACCCTCGGCCTGTTGCTCGACGGCAGCACCTCGGTGCGGGTTCCCGACGCCCAGGCCATCTGGAGCGCCGGCTGGATCGACCTCGGCCAGTCGAACAAACTGCATCGCTACTACCTGAACGACGAAGAATTCTGGGTACAGATCCATGTCACGGGCGACGACCAGATCGAGTCGGTGACGCTGTTCAATTACCTCAGCTACGTGACGGTCAACAGTGACGCCGAACTGCAGCGCCTGGCCGGCCCGAACAGTCAGATCGGCCTGCCGACCTATCGCCATGAGGGTGTCGAATACACTCGTGAATGGGGCACCGAACGCGGCCAGACCGAACTGGTGCCGCTCACCGAACAGGTGATCAACCCGGACGAGTCCTACACAATCAACCATCACTCGATGCTGTACGCCCGCGAGACCGGCCTGACCGATCGCCGCGAACTCTTGCTGTTCTCCGTCGAACAGGACGAAGAAGGCACTGTCAGCCTGAGCACCTCGCTGGGCATCTCGCTGTACACCACCGATTTGAGCACCATCTAAAAGGAAGTTTTCCATGCTGGAAGCGTTGTCCATTTCCCTGAACAAAGCCGCGCTGGTCGGTTTCGTTGCCTACCTGATCGGCGCCGTGCTGCTGTTCATGCTGTTTCAGTTCGTCTACACCCGCGTCACGCCGCACAAGGAATTCGAGCTGATCCGTTCCGGCAACGTCGCCGCCGCCATTGCCCTGTCCGGCGCGATCATCGGTTTCGCGATTCCGGCCAGCAACGTGATCGCTCATTCGATCAACGTCCTCGACTTCGTTCTCTGGGCAGTGATCGCGGCCGCGGTGCAATTGTTGGCCTTCCTGGCGACCGGTCTGGTGCTCAAGGGCACGTCCCAGCGCATCGCCAACGGTGAAATCGCCGCGGGCATCTATGTGGCGGCGGTGGCGATCAGCGTCGGCATGCTCAACGCCGCGTGCATGACCCCGTCCTACTGATCGGCAGGAAGCCTGAGATGAAACGAAGCAAGTACGTTCAACTGTCGCTGGCCGCCTCGGTGGCCCTGGCGATTTCCGGTGAAGCGGCCGCCCAGGAACAGCAACGCAACTTCCAGAGCGTCGAACAATGCGTCGATGCCGAAGTGGCGCCGGATGTCTGCTCGAACGCCTACGTCACGGCCCTGGCCGAACACCGACGGATCTCCCCGGCTTACGACGACAAGGCTGCCTGCGACGCGGACTTTGCCGCCGACTGGTGTCAGAAGAATTCCGCTGGCCGTTTCGTGCCGAAACTCGGTGGCTTCAAGGTGCCGCAGGACGGTGAGCCGGCGCAGAACCTCGATGCGATCGCCAATGCGCAGATGCCTGCCGGCGATGCGGCTGCCGTACAGAGCAATCAGACCAGCACTTCGCACTCGTCCAGCGGTGCAGGCAACGGCTGGCTCACCGGATGGCTGATCGGCAATGCCATGAGCAACAACCGCGCGAGCGACTCGCGGCCGGTTTATCGCGAGCGCAATACCCGCCAGACCTACGACACTTCGACGCTGAACCGACGGATCGAGTCGGCACCGAGCCGCAGCCAGCGGGACTACGACAGCGATTACCGCAAACCGGTCAACGTCGCCTCCTCCACCTCCCGTGGCGGTTTCGGCAGCCAGTCCAGCGCACGCAGCGGTTGGGGCGGCTGGGGCCGTTCGAGCAGCTGACCATGAAGAAGATCCACTGCGCCGAGCGCCACGACTGGAAACAGACCGCCGAATGCCTCGGTTTTCTGT
>Ga0207696_1000589_pt1 | contig 27987 bp, 26 predicted proteins | sample KBSS54metaG_FD_184403 | JGI IMG/M metagenome (GOLD analysis project Ga0207696, IMG submission 184403) | Switchgrass rhizosphere microbial communities from Kellogg Biological Station, Michigan, USA - KBS S5-4 metaG (SPAdes) (version 2) | ecosystem: Host-associated > Plants > Roots > Rhizosphere >...
TTAAAATTGAAGAAGCTGCACGTGGTCTTGGAATTGATGCAATTGGATTAGACCGTGATGTTTCTGCATTAAGTGGTGGGCAGCGTACAAAAGTATTACTTGCAAAGCTATTACTTGAACAACCAGAAGTACTATTACTTGATGAGCCGACCAACTATTTAGATGTTGAACATATTCAATGGTTAACAAATTACCTAAAAGAATATCCACATGCGTTCCTTTTAATTTCCCATGATACGGAATTTATGAACAAATGTGTTGATGTTATTTTCCATCTAGAATTCTCAAAAATGACGCGTTACACAGCGACATATGAAAAATTCCTAGAGCTAGCTGAAATCAATAAAAATCAACATTTAAACGCTTATCAAAAGCAGCAAGAATTCATTAAAAAACAAGAAGATTTTATCGCAAAAAACAAAGCTCGTTATTCTACGACAGGCCGTGCGAAGAGCCGTCAAAAACAACTAGATCGCATGGAGCGTATTGATCGCCCAGAAACAGCAATTAAACCGGAATTCTCTTTCAAAGAATGTCGCGCAAGCAGTCGCTTTGTCTTTGAAGGTGAAGATGTAGAAATTGGATACACACATGCATTATTACCAAAATTAACGATGACAATTGAGCGTGGAGAAAAAATCGCGATTGTTGGATGTAATGGTGTTGGTAAATCAACATTATTAAAAACAATCCTGGGTAAAATTAAACCATTAAGCGGGAAAACAAGCCTTGGTGACTTCTTAGAACCTGCATACTTCGAACAAGAGGTAAAAGCTGAGAATTTAACACCTATCGATGATGTATGGAATACATTCCCAAGTCTAGATCAGCATCAAGTTCGGGCAATGTTAGCACGATGTGGTTTAAAAAACGAGCATATCTCTCGTCCATTAAGCCAATTAAGCGGTGGAGAGCAAGCGAAAGTCCGTCTATGTAAATTAATGGGTGAAGAAAGCAACTGGATCCTGTTTGATGAACCAACAAATCACCTTGATGTTTCAGCTAAAGAAGAATTAAAAAAAGCTTTAAAAGCATATAAAGGAACAATCCTTCTTGTATGTCACGAACCAGATTTCTATGAGGATTGGATAACGAAAGTTTGGAATGTAGAAGAATGGGCTGGGCAAAACGCTTAATTATCTATAATAAAAATCCTTCCGTTAATGCGAGATAAAAAACAAGCAGCTGTTCTAAACAGCTGCTTGTTTTCTTAGCTTATTCTTCCATACTAAACATATAAGTACTACCAAAAGAACAACTATATAGCTTTTTTATTAATAATACTTCTAAGGATATGATATCTTTCTATCTTATTTTATAATTCATCCTGTTAATAGGATCGATATCATTTTTCTTATTATAAATTTGACTAATACCATAAGCAGCTAAAATAACCATAGGCATTGTAGCAGAATAATGATATCTTGGCGCTACTTCTACCAACATTTGTGCTAATGTTAACCCTATCGTGTAAAGACAAATAATGAAAACTGAAGATTTATTTCTATTTTTAAATGCTTTCAAAACACCTATCAATGAGGTTGCAATTAAAAAATAATAAAAAACATTAGACATTACAGCGTATCGTACATTATGATCTATTACTGATTGTGCATATCCAACAGCTTGACTATCTTCACCTAAAAAAATGATAAACTTATCAAAAAATAGCTTTGGAAAATCTATACTACCACTTTGTATTCTCTTCTTTGCTTCTTCTAACATTTGTTTTTGAACCTCATTCGCAGTCCATCCTGGTCTATCATTGTAATGTAAAAGCAATTCAGAGTCTGCCGCATTCCATGTTCCTGAACTTTCCGTGTTAAATCCTACATAAAAATTGTATCCAGGTGTTGATGCTATCTCTTCTCCCAAACGCAATGTTATATAATGATTTGCTGCTGAAGAAAAAACAAAATATCCCAATATGATAACGCCTATATATGTCACCTTATTTAAAAATATTTTTTTATTACCCATATGCCCTGTATCTATTATAAAAAGCCATATAGCTAAAGCTATGATAGGCACCGCTGCAATTGGACGTACCATATTCATTAACGTAAGTAATGCAGCTAATAAAACTGAATAAAGGAGCAATTTTTTAACACCCATATTGGGGAGCTTCTCATAAACAATAATCATGATCGCCCAAATTAACAGCAGTATTGTACAATACAGCGGTTCAGAAATTGCAAACATATTATAAATAGTTTGTGAAGGCAAAAGAATCCATAAAATACTTGCAGTTATTGCTGTTTTAACACCGCCAATTTTTCTACATATAAAATATATTAATCCCATTGATATCGTCGACAATACTACATTAACAATAGGTGGAATCATATAACTTACTCCAAATATTTTAAAGAAAATACTTAAGAATGATGCATATCCAAAAATATGTGGAAAAAGCGCTACATACCTGCTACTAATAACAAAATTTTTGCTGAGTGATTCTGCAGTATAATAAAAAGTTGCATAATCTACGAGTGGCTCAATTTTATATAAGAAAATCCAAGTTAATTTAACTGCCAAACAAGCAATTAATAATACCAAAAAACATTTTGTTTCGTTTAATTTTTCAAGATACATTGAACCTTTTCTAAGTATAAAAGTCCCAATCAAACACAAGAATAAAAAACTAACTACCAATAATACATAATTGTGTTTTTGCGTATCAGAGAAGTAATTAATAATTAATACTGAAGCAAAAAACCCGTAAATAATGTATACGGTTCGTGCCGAAAAAGTTGATAACCCTTTTAAAAATGCGTTCAACAATTTCACTCCTTTTAAATTATATTTATACAAGAATATTACAAGAGCATCTTTATATTGTTCACAAAAACATTCCTAAATACTGGTCTACATTACTTTATAAAACACGGAATAACCCAAAAATTCCCGAGTATTATTTTCCTCATTAAAACAACTCTCATATATCCCAATCATTGGATTCCACTACAAATTACTATACATTAATAACACTGGGATTGCCATATTCGATTTGGTACCAACGATTAGACTAATCAAAGTTATATGAAAGGAAATTTTTATTCCCTTATATCAAAATTGTAAACAATAAGAATTATATTTCTAGGAGAAATTCCCCATTCTCCCCTTCATCTCGCCTAACTTTTTTCCTTCAAGAAATTTTGCAATTAAAACATTATCATTTCTAAATATTGGGATTAAAATAAAAAATGCTATTCGTAGTAAAAAAATTAATCTACCCAAAATATGTAACATGTTACTAACAACTATGCTATAATTGTTAGTTGTTAGTTGTTATGTACGAATAACATTCCAGTACAATCTATTTTATTTATATATTTTATAAAGATGAGGATACTATTATGGAGAAATTCTTAAAGTTCGGTTTAGTAGGAATCTTTAATACACTGATTACAATTATTAGCTATATAATCTTAGTTAAATTTGGAATGAATTACCTTATTGCAAATATTATTTCTTATTTAATTGGCGTTGCAAATAGCTATTATTGGAATAAAAATTGGGTGTTTCGATCTAACGGTAAAAATCTATCAATTTTTTTAAAATTTCTGATTGTAAATCTAATCGTATTAGCTTTTAATACATTTAGCTTGTTTATATTGGTAGACAAACTTTTATATAATGAATTTATTGCACAAATTTTTGCGATCGGTATTGGTATGATGATAAACTTTTTCCTTAATAAAATTTGGACGTTTAATCAAAGCGAAAACTCCTACTAATTAGAATCTATTAAAATTTATTGAAACTATGGAGGACAGAAACATGGACAAACTCGTTTCAATTGTAGTTCCTATGTATTTCGAAGAAGAAGTAGCACAGGAATGCTATAATCGTTTAAAATCTGTCATGATTCAAAATAATATCAATTATGAATTTGTATTTGTAAATGATGGAAGTACAGATCGAACAATGGAAATTTTAAAAGAAATTGCTGCAAACGATTATCGTGCTAAAGTCGTTAATTTCGCACGTAATTTCGGTCACCAAACAGCTGTAACAGCAGGTATTGATTGCGCAAGTGGAGATGCTATCGTAATTATAGATGCAGACTTACAAGATCCGCCAGAAGTCATTCCTGAACTTATAGCAAAATGGCAAGAAGGCTATGAAGTTGTTTATGCAAAAAGAAAGCAACGTAAGGGTGAAACTTGGTTTAAACTTTTAACAGCTAAATATTTTTATCGCTTCTTAAACTATATGTCTGATATCGATATTCCAAAGGATACAGGTGATTTTCGAATTATCGATCGGAAAGTAGCCGATGTTTTCAAACAAATGACAGAGCGAAATCGTTTCATTCGCGGGATGATGTCTTGGGTTGGATTTAGCCAAACATATGTTGAATATGAAAGAGATGAACGTTTTGCTGGTGAAACAAAATACCCACTAAAGAAAATGATTAAATTTGCATCAGATGGTATTATTGCATTCTCCACAAAGCCGTTAAGAATCGTCATGACTTTAGGTATAATGTCTGTTTTCATCTCCATTGCAGTTCTACTATACTCTGTTATTGTAAAATTAATCGGAAAAGATATCCAAACAGGTTGGGCATCTATTATGGTTGCCATTACCTTCTTCAGTGGAATTCAATTACTTGGCCTTGGAATCGTTGGTCAATATATTGCTCGTATTTATGATGAAAGTAAAAACCGTCCAATTTATATTGTGAAAGAAACAATAAATGTCGATCAGAAAGATACTTCTGAGCCTAAAAGAGAAACAGTAAGTTCATTATAAATAGAAACAAAAAGGTATCGTTGTAAAATATAACGATACCTTTTTTATCTCGCTATTCGTGGACAGTAATACTTCCACGTCAAAATTCAGTAAAAGCAAAGAAGTTAGGCGGGAGATAAACTGCCCGTAAAAGCCCAATTGGTGAAGGCTAATAATCAGTGGGGATGAAGCCCTCACTGACTAAAGTTTTACTTTATATAAAAAAACGACTTTTTCTCATATCAACTCTTTACGATAACCACAAACTTAAAACCCTTTTATATTATAATACCCTTTAAGCCGTAATTTAAAATCCTTCAAATCAGGATAGGCATTTAAATTTGCTAACATTCCCTGAATAACAGGAATTCTTGGATTTAGCAACCTCATTTCAGCTTCAAGAACATCTAAAGTCACTAATAACTCATCATTTTCTAATTGATCTGCTAATGTACGTTTGAACGTAACAATTTCCTGTAAAAAGTGCTCTTTTGCCTGCTCTTTAATAAGCTCTGAACTACAAAAGAATTGTCCCAGCTTTTCTTCATGTAAAACAGGCGTATCCTTAGATTGTACAAGACCTGCTACAAGATCATCCATCCTCTTTAAAATAAATGATGAAACATGAAATAAATCTATTTCAGCTACATTTAAAATAATTAACTCTAAATAACCCCTGCATATCCCTTCTACCATAATAACAAGATCTAAAAGATATGGAGTAACCTGTCCACCATAAATTGATAATAAACTATTTCGATAAAATGCATGTGACTCGAGCTTCATTCTCATCATAAATGCTTCTACTTCTTTATTAAAAGGAATTGCATTTTCTCTCGCGTGCATAATAATGAATTCCTTATGTTTTTGTACATCGTTAAATTGACAATGTAGTTGTTTTTCAAACTTTTCACGTGGCAGCAATGATTCTCCATCAATAGCCAGCATCTTTTTATGGATTTTGTCATAATAATATCGGAGTGTTGCTAATAACAATTCATCTTTCGATTTAAAATATAGATAAAATGCTCCTTTTGATATACCGCATGCTGTTACAATCTCTTGTACCGACGTTGCGTTCACACCTTTAGTTGCAAATAACTTCATTGCCATTTCTATAATTAAACGTTCTTTTTCTTTCATATCTTCTCTCCTAATTCAATCTCGCATCATAACATTTTAACTTACTTTTATTATACCATCCCTTTTCATTGACGAGTGACCACTCAGTCAGTTATATTATGTATTAGACTGACCGCTTGGTCAATACACGTTAAAAAGGGAGCGCAAACATGAACAAAATCATTAACTTCTCGTTAAAAAATAAGTTCGCAGTTTGGCTACTAGCCATTATTGTTACCATTGCAGGAATTTACTCTGGTCTTAATATGAAACTAGAGACAATTCCTGACATTACAACCCCTGTTGTAACGGTAACAACGGTTTATCCTGGTGCTACACCAGCAGAAGTAGCTGATAAGGTATCGAAACCGATGGAAGAACAGCTGCAGAATTTAAATGGCGTGAACGTTGTCAGTTCTTCCTCTTATCAAAATGCTTCGTCTATTCAAGTAGAGTATGACTTTGATAAGAATATGGAAAAAGCTGAAACTGAAATTAAAGAAGCACTTGCAAATGTAAAATTACCAGAAGGCGTGAAAGACCCAAAAGTTTCTCGAGTAAACTTTAATGCCTTCCCTGTTATTTCATTAAACGTAGCAAGTAAAGATGAATCTTTAGCTGCCTTAACTGAAAAAGTTGAAAAAAATATCGTTCCAGGATTAAAAGGGCTTGATGGTGTTGCATCTGTTCAAATTGCTGGACAACAAGTAGATGAAGTACAACTTGTCTTCAAAAAAGATAAGATGAAAGAATTAGGTTTAAGTGAAGATACTGTTAAAAATATGATTAAAGGTTCTGACGTATCCTTACCACTTGGCCTATATACATTTAAAGATACGGAGAAATCAGTTGTTGTAGATGGTAATATTACAACACTCAAAGCTTTAAAAGAAATGAAAATTCCTGCTGTCCCTTCAGCAGCAAGTGGCCAAGGTAACGCTGGAACAGGAGCAGGTTCCCAAGCCCAAGCACCTCAGATGAATCCAGCTTTAGCTGGCGGAATCCCAACTGTTACATTAGATGAAATCGCCGATATTAAAGAAGTAGGAAAAGCCGAATCTATTTCGCGTACAAATGGAAAAGAAGCAATCGGCATTCAAATCATCAAAGCTGCTGATGCAAATACAGTTGATGTCGTAAATGCGGTCAAAGACAAAGTGAAGGACTTTGAGAAAAAATATAAAGACTTAGAAATCATCTCAACATTTGACCAAGGTGCACCGATTGAGAAATCAGTTGATACTATGCTTAGCAAAGCAATATTTGGTGCCATCTTTGCTATTGTTATTATTATGTTGTTCTTACGAAACATTCGAACAACATTGATTTCTGTTGTCTCTATACCACTTTCTTTATTAATTGCTGTTTTAGTATTAAAACAGCTGGATATTACACTTAATATGATGACGCTTGGAGCGATGACCGTTGCCATTGGGCGCGTTGTCGATGATTCGATCGTTGTTATTGAAAATATTTACCGACGCATGTCCCTATCAGACGAAAAATTAAAAGGTAGAGACTTAGTTCGTGAAGCGACAAAAGAGATGTTTGTTCCGATTATGTCTTCAACAATTGTAACAATTGCAGTCTTTTTACCTCTTGGACTTGTAAAAGGTATGATTGGTGAAATGTTCTTACCGTTCGCTTTAACAATTGTCTTTGCCTTGTTAGCTTCATTACTTGTAGCAGTTACAATTGTACCAATGTTAGCACACTCTTTATTTAAAAAGGAAAGTACAAGAGAAAAACAAGTACATCATGAAGAAAAACCAAGTAAATTAGCAAATGGCTATAGACGCCTGCTTGGATGGGCATTAAACCATAAAATCATTACATCTAGCCTTGCTGTTCTTTTATTAGTAGGTAGCCTTGCACTTTTACCAATTATCGGTGTCAGTTTCTTACCATCTGAAGAAGAGAAAATGATTATTGCAACGTATAACCCTGCACCAGGGCAAACTTTAGAAGATGTTGAAAAAATTACAACAAAAGCTGAAAAACACTTCCAAGATAAAAAAGATGTAAAAACAATTCAGTTCTCATTAGGTGGAGAAAACCCAATGAGTCCAGGTAAAACAAATCAAGCTATGTTCTTCGTTCAGTATGATAATGACACAAAGAACTTCGACAAAGAGAAAGAACAAGTTATTAAAGACTTACAAAAGATGACAGGAAAAGGTGAATGGAAAAGCCAAGACTTCGGAGCAAGTGGCGGTAGCAATGAAATCAAGCTGTACGTATACGGAGATAGCTCAGAAGACATCAAACCTGTTGTTAAAGATATTCAGGACATCATGAAAAAGAATAAAGATTTAAAAGATGTTGACTCTAGTATTGCAAAAACATACGCAGAATACACATTAGTCGCTGATCAAGAAAAATTAAGTAAGATGGGGCTAACCGCTGCCCAAATTGGAATGGGACTTTCTAATCAACATGATCGCCCTGTTCTTACTACAATCAAAAAAGACGGTAAAGATGTTAACGTATATGTAGAAGCAGAAAAACATGATTATCAAACAATTGATGATTTAACAAATCGTAAAATTACAACACCACTTGGCAACGAGGTTGCTGTTAAAAATGTTATGACTGTAAAAGAAGGTGAAACTTCCAATACAGTAACACATCGTGATGGTCGCGTTTATGCAGAAGTAAGTGCAAAATTAACATCTGATGATGTTTCTAAAGCATCTGCTGCTGTCCAGAAAGAAGTAGATAAAATGGATCTTCCTTCTGGTGCAGATGTTTCTATAGGTGGTGTTACAAAAGATATTCAAGAATCATTTAAACAACTTGGCCTAGCAATGTTAGCTGCGATTGCCATTGTATACTTCGTTCTTGTCGTTACATTCGGCGGTGCACTTGCACCACTCGCAATCTTATTCTCGCTACCATTTACAATCATCGGTGCCCTTGTTGCCTTATTGATTTCTGGTGAAACGTTAAGCGTATCGGCAATGATTGGTGCCCTTATGTTAATCGGTATCGTTGTAACAAATGCAATTGTTCTCATCGACCGTGTTATTCATAAGGAGCGCGAGGGGCTATCAACACGCGAAGCATTGTTAGAAGCTGGCGCAACACGCTTACGCCCAATTCTAATGACTGCAATCGCAACAATTGGTGCCCTTATCCCGCTTGCACTAGGATTCGAAGGAAGTGGATTAATTTCTAAAGGTCTTGGAGTAACGGTAATTGGTGGGTTAACAAGTTCAACATTACTAACACTTCTTATCGTTCCAATTGTTTATGAGGTACTCAGTAAGTTTAAAAAGAAAACAGTAGAATAAAGAAATAACCTCGCAATATGCGAGGTTATTTTTTATTTCCGAACAAGATTAAAAAATCTCCATAGCCTTCTTTCTCCAATTCCTCTTTCGGAATAAACCGAAGCGCCGCTGAATTAATGCAGTAACGAAGACCATTCGGACCTGGCCCATCTGGGAACACATGCCCAAGGTGAGAATCGCCTTCTTTACTTCTTACTTCCGTACGCGTCATATTGTGACTAACGTCCATTTTCTCTTTTACACTAGCGGACATCACTGGTTTTGTAAAACTCGGCCAACCGCATCCACTATCGAATTTATCTAAAGAAGTAAATAGTGGTTCACCAGAAACAATGTCTACGTAAATTCCTTCCTCTTTATGATTCCAATATTCGTTTTGGAACGGGGGCTCTGTACCATTCTCTTGTGTTACATAAAATTGCATATCTGTTAATCGCTCTTTTAAATGCACATTATCTTTCGGCCAATGCTTTTTAATAAACGTATCGCGTCCTGATCCTTGGCGATATAATTCATAGCGAAATGCATTTTTCTTATGATATCCTTGATGATACTCTTCAGCTGGATAAAATGTAGTAGCAGGGAGTATTTTTGTAGCAATTGGTTTCGAAAACCGACTGCTCTCAGCAAGTGCCATTTTTGAAGCTTCTGCTTGTTCAAGTTGTTCTTCACTATGATAAAAAATTACAGTTCCATAAGATTGTCCACGATCATGAAATTGACCTCCAATATCTGTTGGATCAATTTGCCTCCAATAAATGTCTAATAATTTTTCATATGGCATTTTATTTGCATCGAATGTAATTTGTACCGCTTCATAATGCCCTGTTGTTTCAGAACAAACTTCTTTATAAGTCGGGTTCTCTTTATACCCACCCGTATAACCTGAAACAACCTGTATAATACCTTCCATCTCTTCAAATGGTGAAACCATACACCAGAAACACCCTCCTGCAAACGTTGCAATTTCTACCTTTTCATTTATAGTCATTTATTTCACCCCAATTATTTAATTCTTCTTACAGTATGGCATAAGAAGTTAGAAGTTATAAAAGAAAAAGCACCGGCGTCCGATGCTTTTTCTTTTACTCTATTTTTCAGCAGAATCTTTTTCTATCTCATCGCTCGTCACATCTAACACATCTAATAGGAACACAAAAATTGGTATACCAATAATAAGCCCCCACACACCTAAAAAGTGTTCAGAGAAAGTTAATACCATAAATGTATAAAAAATCGGTAAATTCGTTTTTTGTGACATGAATTTTGGATTTAACACATAACTTTCAAGTGCATGAATGAAAGTAACAATAATTATAATATAGACAACATATGTAATGCCACCAATATTATAAGCAATCATGCAGAGTGGAATTAGCGAAATAATTACACCAGCTACTGGAATTAAGCCGAGTAAAAAGATCATTAACGCTAAACCAAGCAATTGTGGAAATCCTAAAATCCATAGCGCAATAACAGATAAAACGCAATTAACAATAGCAATTAAAAACTGCGCTTCAATTACTTTTCCGAAAGAACGTGCGAATTTCTTTCCGAAATATTCAATTTCATTATAAAAAATGGCAAGTCTGCTCTCTTTAAATTTCGCGGTAAAAGCGACAATACGTGCCTTCTCAAGCAAGAAGAATAAACTTAAAATAAGAGAAAGGAAAAATTGCAGCCCAAATTTCCCAACATTGGCGATGGATTTATAAAGAATGTCCACACCTTGACCAATATATTTGGAAAGCTCCATATGGTTAATGGCATTAATTGCTGCCTTTATAATTTCATTATCTGGTGGATTTTTAAAGAATACATTAAACTGGTAGATTAATTGTGAGATTTGCACCGTTAGTACTGGCAGATACTTAACTAACGTAACAGTGATTCCACCAACTAACGTCACATATAATAACGCTATAATAATTTTTCGATTAATCGGCATAAAATGATCGAGTTTTCGAGAAATAAACTTTTGGAATCGATCCATTAAATACGTAAGAATGAACGTAATTAAAATTAAATTAAACATACTTTGTAGCCCATATAATATAAGAGCCAACAAGAGCAGTACGAGTAATCTTTGGAATCCTTTGCTTTGAAACAGGCTTTTCATTTGCATAATCGACGAGTGATCTCTCCTGTCCTATAAAGTGAGACTTTAATAAGTGGGATTTTCTTTATCTCTCCCACAAATCGAGTGCTTATGGACTCTCCTACCTATCTTCTTTGCTTTCGCTAGATTTAAGATCAAGATACATTAGCTACTTTCTATTTTACAATACAATAGTCCTTTTCAGAACGTATTATCCAAAGTATTAATGAAGATTTAAGGAAAATCTCATTTATTTTTATATAAAATAGGTCTTACCACTACTGTAACACAAAAAGCAAGCTATCAGTAGAAATCTGTCCTACGAATAGCTTGCTTTTATATTTTTCACAAAACATATTCTGTTAGCCGATAAATGGCATAAACATTGGAATAACAACTACTGTTACAACCCCAACGACCGTTACTGCAATACTTGCCATCGCTGCTTCTACTTCACCCATTTCAATCCCAACCGCAACGCCAAGTGCATGTCCCGCAGTTCCTAGCGCTAATCCTTTCGCAATTGGATTTTTCACTTTAAATGTTTTTAAGAATAAAGCACCAAGTGCGTATACAATAACTGCGTTAAAGATAACTGCAAAAGATGTAATTGCTGGAATACCACCGATACTTCCAGATATTGGTAGTGCAATTGCTGTTGTTGCTGCCTGTGGTAGCATAGAGTTCATTACAGATGTATCTAAACCAATTGCTTTTGCGACAATGAACACGACAATCACCGAACAAACAGATCCAACAACGATAGCGGATAAAATTTGCCACCAATATTTTTTTAGCTTATCAACTTGTTTGTATAATGGAATTGCAAAGGCAATTGTTGCTGGCTCTAAGAAGAAACTAATCATTTTACTGCCAGTATTATATTCTTCAAATGTAAAATTTCCAACCTTTAAAAAGACAATACCAAGTACCATTGCTACAAACAGTGGTGTAAATAAGAAGAACCCTTTTGAATGTTTAAATAAGAATGTTCCGATCCCGTATGCGATTAATGAAACGACGATTCCGAAGTATGGAGTCATTGTGCTTGCCATGTTCATTACCTCCTAACCATATATGGTCTGATATATTACGCAACTTTTCCGTGTTTGCGTCCTTTATTTACAACATCTAATTGTTTTGTATCAGTTGTTTCTTTTTCATCTTTACCTAGAATAAATTGTGCAAATAACCCTGTTACTGCTAGTAAAATAATTGTTGCGACAACAATTACAGTTATGATCTGTACAAAGTATTGCCCCATTACCCCAAGAGAGTTAATAACGGAAATACCAGATGGTACGAAAAGAAATCCAATAATACCTGTTAACGCCGTTCCAAGTGATTCAACCTGCTCCAACTTAATAACCTTTAAACATAATAGACTAAACAAAATGACTAATCCGATTACTGATGAAGGCATTGGAATTGGTAAGTGCGTTGCAATAATATGAGAAACCAACATGATAGCTGAAAAAACAAATGCTTGTGATAAGAAACTGTATACTTTTTTTGTACTCATTTTGGCCACCTCTTTCGATTTGGTACCTTCATTGTATATGATGTAAATGTTTAAGTAAGCGTTTACATATCAGAACGTCAAATATACGGAATCAGTTACAAAAATAACGGGATGAAATGCAAAAGCTGCTTCTTAAATACGAAGCAGCTTTTTAAGTTCCTTTGCATATGTACGACTTACAGGTACCTTAGATCCCTCTTTCATAATTAAATTATAAGTAGAGTTAAACCAGGGCTGTATTTCCGAAATATGGTTGATATTCGCAATAAAACTACGGTGAACGCGCATAAAGCTCGTTTGCGGCAGCTTCTTTTCTAAAATAACAAGCGTATCATGGGTTACGTATGTTTCCCGAATCGTCTTTACAGTTACTTTCCCGTCCACAAGTCCCACATAAACAATATCTTCAATATTCACGAGCACAATGGATTCTTCTATTGGCAATGCAAGCTTATACATCTCCGTAGCTACATCTTGGTTTTTCTCTGTTTCAGTTTGCTTTCGCTTCTTATATTTTTTCAGTGTCTGTGCAATTCGCTCTTCATCAAACGGCTTTAAAATATAATCTAATGCATCCACCTCAAATGCTTGCAGCGCATATTGATCGTAAGCTGTTGCAAAAACAATGGACGGTGGGTTCTTCATTTTCTTTAATATATTCGCAATCTCAAATCCATTATCATCTGAAAGCTGAATATCTAAAAAGACAAGATCCGGCTTATTCCCCATTAGCTTTTCTAATGCATCTTCCACGCAATCAGCTTCTTCAATTACATCCACTTCTTTCGTACGCTGCAATAAATATTTCAATTCATCCCGTGCTAACATCTCATCGTCAACTACTAATACCTTTAACACCGCTTTCTTCCTCCCCTATGTTTTGAATCGGAATTGTAAATAAAATTTCTGTCCCTTTTTCTAATTCACTCTCGATATGAAGTGTTGTATCTTTCCCAAACAGTCCTATTAACCGTTGATTAATATTATATAGCGCCGTTCCTGTTCCTTTTTTCGATGGAACGACTGCCTTTCCTAATTGCTCTAAGCGCCCTTGTTCAATTCCCTGACCATTATCTTTCACTTTAAAATGAACCATATCTCCCTGCGCGTGTGCATAAATTTCTACCTGACAAATTGGTTGTTTTTTCGGAAAGGCATGACGAAGTGCATTTTCCACTAACAATTGCAGTACAAATGGTGGGAGTAAAATTGTTTGTAATCCTTCTTCAATATATGTTTTCACCTCATATTTATTTGGGAACCTTGCTTGTTCTAATGATAAATATGCATGTACATGATTCAGCTCTTGCTCTAATGGAATAAGTAACTGGCGTGCTCCCTGTAAATTACAACGAAAATACACGCTAAGTTGCAATAAGAGCTTTCTTGCCTTTTCTACATCTGTACGGCATAAAGCTGATACTGTATTAATCGCATTGAATAAAAAGTGCGGATTAATTTGTGCTTGTAATGCTTTTATCTCTGCATCTTGAAGTAGTTTACTTTGTAATTCTGCCTCTCCTAACTCAAGCTGTGTTGAGAAAATCTTCGCTAACCCTTCTGCTAATTCTTCTTCCACACGGCTTAATTGGTTCGGATTTTTAAAATAAAGCTTTAATGTTCCGATTGTATTGCCATGCGAAGTTAACGGAATAACGATTGCTGCCTGCAAAGGACATTCTTCATGTTGACAATTAATAATCTCTCGTGATTTCGCTTTCATTATTTTCCCTGTTTTTAATACTTCTTTTGATAATCCTGTAATTAAACTATGAGAAGGGATATGGTGATCAGATGCTAATCCAACATGCGCCAATATTTTTTCTGTATCTGTTAAAGATACCGCATCTGTCCCTGTAAAACGATGGATAATTTGTGCCACATGTTTACAAGATTCCTCCGTTAATCCCTGGCGAAAATAAGGTAATGTCTTATCAGCAATCCGAAGTACTTTATGAGTTTGCAAAGCCTTTGCATTTTCTTCTTGGCGCAAAATAGCTTGTACCATAGAAAGTAAAATAAAACTACCGAAGCTATTCACAAGAATCATCGGTATTGCGATTTTTTTTACAACGTGAAATCCATCTTTTACAATAAATAAGATCATAACCATTTCCAAAGATACAATAAAAACACTTAAAACAGCTGAGAATTCAGGTGTAATCACACGGTTATGCTTTTGAAAAATACGGCCAATATAACCGGTAATAATTCCTGCTAAAATAGATGAAATCGCACAACTAAGGGCTGTTGTTCCCCCAAGCATATAACGATGAATACCAGCAATAAATCCAACGCCAATCCCGACAATCGGTCCACCTAGTAAACCACTAATTCCAACTCCCATAATACGTGTATTGGCAATCGTACTCGATGAGGAGACCCCTTGCAGCCAATTTTCGTTCATAATTGTATTCCCTGCAATTTCAATTCCTGTGTAATTGCTTATAATTGTAAATAACGAAAAAATACAAATAAGCATGAGCTTATCTGTATATCCATCTTGTTTATGAAGAAGGCGCCTAAATGTTTTAATATGCGAAAGTAAAAAACCTAATATGACAATTAATCCAACTCGTTCAATCATCATAAGCACTAAATCTAGCATCTGTGATTCATCCTTTATTTGTTTAGTTAGTTTTATTATCGGAAAATAGTGAAGGTATCGTCAAGAAGAATGATATGTATCTCGCAGGAGTTGGCCCTGTTATTATCGGTTTACTTGCTACAGGTGGTAATTTATTCGGAGCTCTATCACTTATTTTCATTATCTATCCAATTGGATTAATTACAATGCTAGTGTGTGTACCGGAAACGAAACGAAAGGAAAAGTGCTAGATTAAAGTTAATCAAAAAGCATTGAAATTCTACATTTCAATGCTTTTGTTTTTATTTATGAAAGAAATTTGGAGTCAGAATATTATTCGGATAAGGTTTATGATAGATGTGGGTAGTAGCTGGCGATAATGGTGGAATGAGCCATACCCAATTTCCCGTCACGACACGGCCACAAGCCGCCTCTTGCTTTTCAAATTGTCCAAACTGCTGTGCTGCTGTGTGATGGTCTACAATACTTACTCCTTGCTTTTTGAAAGAATGCAAAACAGCTACATTTAATTCAACTAACGCCTTATCTTTCCATAATGTACTGTTTCTCAAAGTATCCAAATTCATTATTTCTGCAACAGCTGGAAGTAAATTATAACGATCATGATCTGCCAAATTACGAGCCCCAATTTCTGTTTCCATATACCAACCATTAAAAGGAGCAGCTGTATAAGAAATGCCACCAATCTCTAGACGCATATCTGAAATCATTGGTACCCCATACCATTTTGCACCTAAGGATACAAATGGATATTCTGGGTGCTCAATCTCAACCTCTTTTACCTCTTCTTTCGGAATTTCCCTATATACAGGTTCTCGTCCATCAACAGAAAATACGAGTGGCAATACATCAAAATTCGTACCTTCTCCATTCCAGCCAAGTTTCTGACAAAACGCTGTAAATGGAATCGAATGAGAATCACCTATCACTCCCATTTCTGTTTCAAATCCCGCATAACGAATCAACTGATGGTTATAAATTCGAATGTTATTTTGTTCACCGTTATACTGCTTAAAAATTGTAATTGTCGGTTTAATTTTCCCGTTATTCGTTGCATATCGAATATGATGAATAAGTGCATTATATACCCCTTCCTCATCATTCACTTCACGAGCATCTAATATATGCATTTTATTCCAAAATAATCTTCCAATACATCGGTTACTATTTCTCCAGGCCATACGTGCACCATGAACAAGTTCCTCAAAGGTGTGTTCATATGTTCCTGTCCGCTCTATTTCCGACACAATTTGGCTGAGACGCTCTTCTATTTGCTGCTCTCTAGCAAGCTCTTGATAACAAGTTGTAATAAACTTCCTTGCTTCATCTATTAATTCTTTCATTTTATCCATAAACAATCTCCTTCTACTTCAACAAGACACTATTACTTTACAGTATAAGCAAAAAAGAGTGTAGTAACAAATCAAATAAAATGGCTATATAAATGCAAATTGAAAAACCAACATAAATCCCTTCTTTTTAGACGGAATAGAGCATCCAGCCAGATTCTCTTTCCCTCATCTTACTACTATTAACGTACTCGATATTTAAAAATGCAATAACAGAAATATAAAATAGAAACTACCGATACATAAATCCATGCCTGATAAACTACTGGTGTTCCCCATATCCCCATAAAATAAAGAAGCGATGGCAACGTGAGCGTTACCCATGATTGTACAAACGCTACCCTACCAAGGTATTGGTTTATATTCTTTTTTTGTATATTTAACACAAAGAATAAATACCAAAGAAGCGCCCACATAAACCAAGTCAGTGCATTAACGATATCTTGAAATTGAACGAACGATACAACCATATAAAATAGTGCAACAAGAGCCACCCAGAGGCAAAACCACCCTAGCCCATTTCCACTCATTCCCGTAATAAAGGTGATACCTACATACAAATACGTTAAACCAAATAAAAAAGTAGCTGCATATGAATATACAGTCCAATTACTTTGATCAGAAATCATAATGAGGTAAAACGGAATGACAATTTGCAGCATCCCTACAAATAAATTAAAAACACCTGCACTTTTTTCCTCTGCTTTTCCTAATATGACAAGACTATTTAAAAACAAAGCTGCGCCTGAAAGCAATAACCCAACGTAACCCATATATGTTCGTGTGAAAATCATATTTTTTCACACCTTAACCTCCTCGTAACATAAAATCATACTAGTGATATTGTCCTACCCATTTCAAATTGCATACACAAGAAACAACTATCATTTCATGCGTACTAGCACTTTTTATTCAAAATAAGTCAGACTTCCTACCTCAAAACAAAAAGAAATCCAAAGAATGCAATCACTGTACTATATCATTAAAGCGCTTTCAAAATAGTATATTTCTTTCCAACAGTAGATAAAGTCAATCTCATATAACACAATCTGAAAACGATAACATTATCATAACAGCATTATATCTAAAAATAAACGCCGAAAATTCTGGAATAAAATTCGAAATCTATATTGTTCCCTGCCCATTTCTTTTAGAAACAAGTAGAATCAAGCATTTGCCATATACCAAACTAGCACTTCTATCATAAAATATCGCAAATTAAAATTTATGTTTTATGAAAGGTGAGATTATATGCCTAAACAAGTCGTTCGAGTTCATCAAGGATATATTCCTAATCAAATCCTTTAATGAATATGCACGTAATTGAGCAAAATTAGAATCGCCCAATCTTAGGTTGATTCTAATTTTGCCGTCCCCCTCACTCTTCCTATCTATAATATAGTGAGATTAAATTTTCACTTTAAATTATTCCCATTAAAAAGGCCACATACCTCGTGATATGTAACCCTTACATAAAACTTATTAAATCACATAACAATATACACATAAAAAATGGGCAAGGCTTCCCAATAACACAAAAATATGAAAAATTTCATGATGCCCTATATATTTAAATTCCAGCCATTTCGGTTTTGCTCCGTAAATAAATCCACCAATCGTATAAAAAACACCACCAAGTACTAAAAACAAAATACCCTCTATGCTTAGATTTTCTGATAGCGGTGCAAAGAATAAAACAATTAACCATCCCATCATAAGGTAGATTGCTGTTGATAACCATCTCGGACAGTTAAACCAAAACATTTTAAAAACAATACCACATATAGCTGTAGCATAAACTAGCACAAACAATAGTAAACCATTTGCAGCCTGTAATGTAATTAAGCAAAAAGGTGCATATGTACCTGCAATTAAGAGGAAAATCATCGAATGATCAAGCTTCCTAAAGAAATAAATAACCCGTTCACTTGCTACAACGCTGTGATACACCGACGAAGCTGCATAAAGAATCATCATCCCTACTCCAAATAGAATCACCGCTGAAATTGTAGAAACGGATGGCATTTTTACAGAAACCTTCACAAGCATAGCTAAAAGTGCAACGAATGATAACACGGCGCCTCCTAGATGGGTAAACGCATTAACTGGTTCTCTCACATAAGCATTCACATTAACAACCCCTTATATAATTACATGTAGTTTCAATAACTACATGTAATTATATACACAATTCGTCTAAGGGTCAACATTTACAATTTATTTGTTTCGTAATACCATATTTAAAGATATAGTGTACATTATTCCTACAAAGGTGAGGGTTTATATGGAAAACATAAAGAACTTACTCGAAACATTACATTTAGAAAAAAATATTAAACTTGAAGATATCCCTACTGTAGATTTATACGTAGATCAAGTTGTTCAACTATTTGAAAATAACTACGGTGATACAACAAGAACAGAAGATGAAAAAGTACTTACAAAAACAATGATTAATAACTACGCAAAAGGAAAATTATTCATCCCCATAAAAAATAAAAAATACTCAAAAGAGCATATGATTTTAATTAGTTTAATTTATCAATTAAAGGGTGCCCTCTCGATTAATGATATTAAAAGTTCTTTAGCAACTCTCAATGAAAGACTCATAAACGAGGATACTTTCGAACTGGACACCTTCTACAAAGATTATCTTGAACTTACAGAAACAAATGTTGAGAACTTTAAAAGGGATGTAGATAATCGGGTGACTGAGGTAAAAGCTGCTGCTTCATTTGAGGATAAAGAATTAGAAAAACTCTTATTGCTAACTTCATTTGTAACAATGAGCAATATGTATAGACGTTTAGCAGAAAAATTAGTTGACGATTTGAAAGAATCTTAACCATGAATAAAGCCACCTCTTCTAGGTGGCTTTTACTTATTTTTGTTTTTTCATCGCTTTCTAACCCCCTCATTAATTTCACCAAATGAATTTGTATCGGTTTACGAGGAGCTATTCTACGGATCATATCTCCCTTAGTTAAGTCACTTAATGTGTTTACTATGCTTATTCTTTCTATTATCATCCTATTGTTTTCAAATAATATATGAATAATTAACTCCCCTTACTTGAATAAATTCCCTTCCATAACTATCATATAAAATATACAGAGTATTTAGATATAAGGGTGAGAATATTGTTCTTTATAACAACTCTATCCATCATACTGGCAGTAATTTTTCTCACACGTTTACTTTTTATAAAAAAAGAAGTACGAAGCATGACAAATGCACTCAAAAATTACAATAGCCAAAAAACAAATCAGAAATTAGATATCATACTTTTAGACAAGAATATCGAAGAACTGGCTTTTGAAATCAATCATTTAATTGAACACATTGTACAAGCGAATGTCGATAAAAAACGAACTGAAAATGGGTGGTTCACTTCAAGCAAAATTAAAAGACGGGCAGCTTCATATGATATGCGAATGGAAAATTCAAAAATAAATACCAAATAACTTTTTCATATCCCTATTGATCAAAAAAGTACATCTTACACCAAAAGAATGTACTTTTTCCTTTTTAATGACCTCTTTTCGAATGAATCTCTCTATCAAGGTACTTAGCTATGATATCTCTATCTGAACTATTAATAATCATGTTAATTCTCCCTTGCAAATACCCATATAACATCCAGTTTGAGCATTCTCTTAGCTGCCCATACTTATCTTTCTTGGCTTTAAAACATAATATCGTATCGTTCTTTTTTATTTTGTAATAATATTTAAAAATATCATCATAATCTATAATGTATGCTCTTTGAATTTGATAAAGTTCCTTTACTTCATAAATCATAACTTTATGTCTTGTTCCAAAAACAACAAATCGATTTCCTACATCCATAAGCGCTAATGGCATTACGGCATAGTCTGCTGAACACATAATTGCACCCAAATAGTAGCCACCTGTAGCCCTTGCTTGAAATTGTAATTCAATAAATTCATTTTCTGTTAACTCATTATTTGCCTTTACTTCTATCTCTTGAAAATTTTCTTCAGCAATTCGTTTTCTGATATCTTTTTTCTTCTTCTCCAAGCTCCCAACAAGGCGCTCCCCTATTGCTTCAAATCGGGATATTTCTTGTTCATCCCACTGCTCGAAAACAATTTGATCTATATTATAGCTTTCACAATTCATAATATCCCTCCATTATCCTTTTTAATTTCTCCTTTCCCCTTGATAATCTGGTATAAACTGAACCTGTACTCATATGTAGTCTCCTTGAAATATCCTCTATGCTTTCATCCACAATATACCTTCGATAAAAGATACTATGATCTACACCATCTAACTGATGAATTGCTTTCAAAACGAACTCTTTTTCCTCTTCTTTGAGCAATCCTTTTTCTACATCTTCATCATCTTGTAAAATAAGTTGTTCTATTGTTTGTTCAATTCTTTTTCTCTTCAGCCTTCTTTTATAATCTAGTGCCTTAAACTTCGCAATAGAAATAATCCAGTTTTTAAGTTGTCCCTTTTCTATTTGAAAACTGTCTATTTTATACCAAAGTATGAGAAGAACATCGTTATAGCACTCTTCAATTTCTGCTCTTTCATGGTTCTCTCCAAGTACACTTCCGATCACTCCATAAATCAATTTACTATATTGAAGAATCAATTGATCCAATGCTTCCGTATTTTGTTTTTTTATTTCATCTACTAATTCCCTATCATTCATATCTTCTCCCCCTTCACTTATATATACGAATACAACAAGTTTATCCTTACATAATTTCCTTATTTTTCATAAAAAAAATACCCACCTGTTAGAGTGGGTAGTTCCTTTTACTTAATAGCCTCATGAACCTTTAACTGCTTACCTTTTATCGTTGTGTTTTTCATTACTTTTAAAACAAGCGGGCCTTTTCCGTTTAATATATCAACATAAGAAACATTATCTTGTATCGTAATAATTCCTATATCATCCGCTGTGACACCTGGGATTTTAGCAATTGTACCAACGAAATCTACCGCTCGAATCTTCTTTTTCTTCCCACCGTTAAAGTACAGCTTCATAATATCTTTATTTAATCCTGCACTTTTCTCTTTTTTCATAATTGGTTTCGCATTTATTTTATCTTCAAAGGCTGCCTTTCCCTTTGCAAGCTCCTCTTTTGACGGAGCTTCTATTTTTTGAATTTCAAAACCGATATACTCTTCAATTTCTACCAAGAATCTCTCTTCATACGGCGTTACGAATGTAATTGCTTTTCCGCTATTACCAGCGCGCCCTGTTCTTCCCGTCCGGTGTACATAACTTTCTTTTTCTAATGGAATGTCATAGTTAATGACATGGGTAATATTTTCAATATCAATTCCTCTAGCCGCTACATCCGTCGCGACTAAATAACGAAATTCCCCTCTTCTAAAGTCATTCATTACTGCGAAACGGTCTTCTTGTACCATACCGCCATGGATTTTATCACACGGATAGCCAGAACGTTTTAACTGTCTAAATACATCATCCACATTTTCTTGCGTACGACAGAAAATAATACAGCTATCTGGATTTTCAACAGTTGTTATATCTTTAAGAAGTGAAAACTTCTCTTCTTCTCTCACTTCTAAAAGGGCGTGTTCAATTTTATCTGTCGTAATCCCAGTAGCTTTAATCTCAATGTTAATTGGCGACTTCATATATGTACGAGATAAATTTTCAACGTCTTCTGGTAACGTCGCAGAAAATAGCATTGTCATTCGATCTGTAGGTAATTCATCAATAATTGCTTCTACTTGATCGATAAAGCCCATATTTAACATTTCATCTGCCTCATCAATCACTAAATACTTCAACCGCTCTAAGGACAGAGTACCTTTTTCAATATGATCTAACACACGCCCAGGGGTTCCAACCACAATATGTGTTTTTTGCTTTAACTCTAATTTTTGACGTGCAAATGGGGATTTACCGTAAACCGCAGTCGCTTTAATACGTTTAAATCTTCCTATATTCGTAATATCCTCTTTTACCTGCACAGCAAGTTCCCTTGTCGGTGTAAGGATTAACGCCTGTGGCTTATTTTCTTCCCACTCAACCATTTCACAAAGCGGAATCCCAAAAGAAGCTGTCTTACCGCTTCCTGTTTGTGATTTCACGACAAGGTCTTTCTTTTCCAGTGCAACTGGAATTACTTTTTCTTGTACTTCTGTTGGCTGCTCATATTTTAAACTAGTAAGTGCTCTTACAATTTCCTTACTTAATGCATACTCTTTAAAGCTTTTTTTGCTCATATACTAACCTCATTTTGTTATGTATTTTAATTTTTTTATTATTTAACCATAACCTAAATATTATATTTGTCATTGCCTATACTTCATTATACTAAAATTATTTCCCTAATCGAAATCTATGTTCATCATTAAATTAAAAATCGGCTTCATTTACTTTGTATCACCTTTGGCAGTATGGACTTTGATTTGTTTGGAAATCCCATTCAGTGGAAATTCATGTTCCTCGGACCGGAGATTTACCACCGCGTCACCATGGATACCCTTGTCTTAAGCTAACTGCTACTACTTACTGCCTTCGCGATTCGAGACTTGAACTCTAGAGAATAGACGCATACTGGGCGCATCAAAAAAAGAGAATCCCTTCAGATTCTCTACTCCCCTTCTTACACCCATTACCGTACTCGATATTTAAAAATACAGTAGCAAAAATATAAAATTACTCTTTGTTGTATTTGCTCACTAAGGATTCTATGTCATCACTATAATCTTTTAATAATGCTTTACCCATAGAATAAAATACAAAACAGTTTAATGTTGCTATGAACATTGCCATATTATTCTCACGTGAATAAAGAACAAACATTAAATTTAAAGAGATTGCAAAGGTTAATCCAAGGGTTATGCCTGTCCATTTTATATCATATAATAATACAAATATCACAAAAATTAGCGTTGGGAAACTATATCTCTCATGCATTTGAGTAGGTAACATATAAAATGCAAAACATATGAATGTTGAAGCTTTCAATAGCACCACTGTACTGCATTTACGGTTAAAGAAAACATACAGCCATGCCAACAATACTGCTGCGGCTAGAATCAATACTCCAACCCTCTTTAAACTTAAATGTGGCAAGATAATAATTGAGTCACTTACATCAGGTGTAGTTCCAATTATATAATACCAAATATTCATTGCATTTAAAGTTACAGTTGGAAAAGTTCCTACTGCACTTAAATATCCGTGCTGTAACATAGCATACAATGTACCATGAACTGCAAAATAGGCCCCGATTATTACGAGCGGTATACAAAATCCAAGTATATATTTAAACAGTTGTTTAAATTCCCTTTTTTCCCACATTACCTTTAGGAAATAAATAGCAAAAACAGGAGCAATTACAATAGATTGAAATTTTGCTAGTAATGCTATAGCAAAAATAGCACCAGATAATAGCGGATTAGAAATAAGTAATAATATTGAGCAAACCATTAGTATAGCATGTAACATGTCTATTTGACCCCAAATAGGTCCATCTAGTAATACTGCAGGATTTAATGCCAAAAATGTTACCAATATCGCTCTTATAAAAGGATTTGCTATTTTTTTAGAAGCTATAGCCAAGATAATTATAGCCACTATATCAAATAAAATAGGTGGTAAACGAACTAAAACATCACCAGCTACTGCTTGTAAATTAAAAGCAGCTAGCACTTTTCCATATATACCTAAAAGTGCTAAAAAGAATGGTGGATAATTTACACCGTCACCGTATGCATAAACATCGGCTAACCCATACTTTCCAACAGTTTCCATCCAGTTAACAAAAAAGTTTTGATCACCAAGAAACCCTGGTAAGTTTGAAGCTAAATATATACGTATTAAAAACGAAAACACAATTAATATAAGGAAATAGAAATGAAGCCAGCTTAAATTTTTTAAGCGAAAGCCACTTTTTCTACTGCTTAATGAATCCATATTTCCCCTCCTCATTTTTTATATTTCATCTCAATATTATTAATTAAAATCACAATTTCAAATGATATCATACGATGCAAATAACGTCAATTTTTGCCAATCGAAATAAATAATGGAATTATCAATATCCTGTTATTTATATTTAATAATTCTTATAGATTGAAATACTAACCAATAGGGGTTTCATTTCCCGCTAATTATTAGTTGAACCAATCAGATTTTTATAGATATTCCTCCTTCCCCCTACCTTCCTCGTGTTTCCTCTGAATCTTGAGGCAAGGGTCTTACTATCCAAAAATAGAAAAATAAATAAAAAAGGGCTTTTCTCCCCCCTAGAGTAGATAGACCCTTTTTATTTATCGATTTATGTCCCTTTAAATTCCCATACATTATATCCAGATAAGAAACTTTATCTTGCATTAGAATAATTCCGATATTTATACAGCTTCCCCTGCCTTTGTCTCTTTTAACACCTTCATACCGGAAACTGCTTCTGCATGCTTCATTTCATCAAACTCATTTTCGCTCTTTGCAACAACGATTGTAGCAATTCCATTTCCAATTAAGTTTACAATTGCTCTTCCCTCACTCATAAAACGATCGACACCAAGAAGTAATGCTAATCCTTCTAAAGGAATAACCTTTAGTGCCGCTAACGTAGAAGCTAACACGATAAATCCGCTTCCTGTTACACCAGCAGCTCCTTTAGACGTTAACATAAGTACTAAAATAATAGTAATTTGCTGTCCGATTGTTAAATCAACACCAAATACTTGTGCTAAAAAGACAACTGCCATGGATAAATAAATGGATGTACCATCAAGGTTAAAAGAATAGCCCGTCGGAATAACAAGGCCAACAACAGATTTTGAACAGCCATATCGCTCCATCTTATTCATCATTCTCGGAAGTACGGATTCCGAAGAACTTGTTCCTAATACGATTAGTATTTCATCTCGAATAAACTTCAAATAATTCCATAAGCTAAACCCATATATCTTACAAATAATATTTAAGACAACAAATACGAATAGGAACATCGTTATATATACTGACATCATCAATTTTCCAAGTGGTACAAGTGAAGCAAGCCCAAAATGACCGATTGTATATGCCATAGCACCAAATGCCCCAAGCGGCGCTGCCTTCATTACATAACCAATAATTTTAAAGAATACGTGTGAAAGTTTGTCTAAGAAATCAATCACCGAATTTCCTTTTTCTCCAAGAGCAGCTAGCCCAATCCCAAATAAAATAGAAAAGAATAATACTTGTAAAATATCACCCTTTGCAAACGCATCAACCATATTAGAAGGAACAATATGAGTAACAAAATCAATCCAATTAATACCCTGTCCCCCACCTTGTGTATATTTAGATACATCTCCTTTTGCAAGTTCATTAAAATTAAGGCCTGAACCTGGCTTCATAACATTTACAACGATTAACCCAACAATAAGTGCAAATGTTGTCACAACCTCAAAATAAATAAAAGCTTTTCCACCGACCTTACCAACCTTCTTCATATCTCCCATTTTGGCAATACCAAGTACAATTGTTAAGAAAATAATTGGTGCGATGACCATTTTTACAGCATTAATAAACGTATCGCCTATCGGCTTCATTTCTTTCCCAACACTTGGCCACATAAGCCCAACTAATACGCCGAGTGCAATGGCCGTTAATACTTGAAAAGTTAAATTTTTGAACAGTCGTTTCACCTTCACTTCTCCTCCCACTGTTTCATTTTTGAAAACTTTACCATCCCTATGTTTTATATAATGATAGCGTTTTCAATCAAAGGTGAGAAGTTTATGGTCATAACGAATATTTTGGTCATTTTGGTCTTACTTTTTTACTTCACGGTACACATAGCGATTAATTGGTCTTCCAACCCCTCCATATTGAACTGCTAAATGAATCAACCCCTTTTTTTCTAAATAATCTAAGTATCGCCGCGCGGTAACTCTGGCTATCCCAATTGCACTGGCTACCTCTTCTGCAGAACGAGGTTCATCTTGTTTTTTTACATACTCTTCAATTTCATTCAATGTAAATTCATTTAATCCCTTTGGCAAATTGTTTGCTGCTTTTTTAGAACGCCCAGAATATAATAATAAATCCAGCTGTTCCTGTGAAATCGCCCCAGATTCCTTCAGACTCATTCTATATTGTCGATATTTTTCTAAAGCTTGCTGAATTCGGTATAACTTAAATGGCTTAATAATATAATCCATCGCTCCGTTTTGAAGCATGAGTTTAATTGTTTCCCTATCTTTTGCAGCAGAAACAACGATTACATCTGCTTCTAACTCTTGTTTTCTAAATTCCTGTAATACCTTAATACCGTCCTTTTTCGGCATAAAAATATCTAAAATAACGAGATCTGGATTCATTTTTTGGACAAGGTTAATCCCCTCCTCGCCATTGTTAGCGACGGCTACTACTTGAAATCCCTTTACACTTCTAATGAATTCTTTATTTACTTCTTGAACCATCGGATCGTCTTCAACCAATAGTACTTTGATTTCCTCTTTATATTTCATACAATTCCGCCTCCATCTCCATTGGAAAAGTAATGATAAAAGAAGTTCCTTCACCTTGAAAAGATGAAACACTAATTTCCCCTCTCCCCTTTTCAACAATTTGCTTTACTAGAAAAAGTCCATAACCTGTCCCACTCATTTTATTCACAGTAAATCCTTTCTCATACACTCTTGGTAAATGCTCCTCTTTTATGCCGCATCCATTATCCTCAATCAATATTGCACATACATCTTCTGACTGCTCAATACTAATATCAATTCTTTTATTCTCTATCTCAGTTTGCTCAAATGATCCAAACGCATTTTCGATTAAGTTACCTAGTAATACAACGAAATCATGTTGATCCAGTTGATAAGGAAATACTTCTAAATAACTATTTTGGTCAATTATAACTTGTATCCCTAATTCCTTACCCCGGCTTACTTTGCTCAGGAGGAGACCGGCAATCGCATCATTTTTAATCGTTTCATTTAAAAAGTTTGTTACACTCCCCTGTTCTTCTGAAGTGTGGAAAGCAAGTTGTAATGCTTTATCAGCTTTACCTAGCTGAATTAAACCTGCTATTGTATGAAGTTTGTTCATATGCTCGTGGCTTTGTACACGAAGTGCCTCTACAAATGTTTTCACTCCTGTTAATTCCTCTGCGAGCTTTGTAACCTCTGTACGATCTTGAAAGATTGCCACAGCTCCAATTAATTCATTATCTTTCTTGATTGGTATACGATTACTTAAAATTACCTTTCCACTTACTTTTATCTCTTCATTGTATACT
>Ga0207696_1000594_pt1 | contig 27587 bp, 26 predicted proteins | sample KBSS54metaG_FD_184403 | JGI IMG/M metagenome (GOLD analysis project Ga0207696, IMG submission 184403) | Switchgrass rhizosphere microbial communities from Kellogg Biological Station, Michigan, USA - KBS S5-4 metaG (SPAdes) (version 2) | ecosystem: Host-associated > Plants > Roots > Rhizosphere >...
TGATGACGGAGGTGAGTATGACAATTGAAGGCAAAGGCGGCGCATCAGGACCAGGCCCCGCACATCCCAGCGGCCTTGAAGAGGCGGACGAGTTGCTCCTGCTCGCTTGGCGCCGTGCCTCGTACATCCTATATCCGCAACTCGAGGCAAAGTCCGTTTTCGCGATCGCGCTGCGGTCGATGCTCGATCCCGAATGGCGCGCGCTACTGCTTAGCGATCAAGTTGCGGCTCTCGCTGAACTCCCGGAAGATATCAAAGACCTGCCCGAAGGTCTGGTCTTTCACGATCCGCGAGACGGCGTCGTCCATGTCGTGCTGCCGCCGCCGGCCGGATCTGCGTACCAGGATGGCGAGGATCTGGCGGACTTGCTCGTTTCGGGCACTCGCGGCGCGCGCGCGTTTCAGGATGATTGGGACACTGGCTGGAATGATCCGCTGGGCTCGCCCGATCCCGACTTCAGAGACGAGGGCCCGCCGCAACCGATTCCGATGTAGGCTGTGTTGAAAGGATTTCAGCCATGTCTTGGGCCAAATGGAGAAAAGCTTGAACATATTCTGGCCGAGGGCGAAGCGCTCGACTGGGAGTTGTACGGCGACCATCCGCCGCCACCCGACCTGACAACCACTTAAGGAGGATTGGGGAGATGTTTTGCAAGTAGACGGTCCGCCTCGCTCCCGAGGCGCACGGCCAGCGGCGCCAAGCGCGGCCGTGCTCTGGTGCACTAGCGGATGGGCTGAATTTGCGTCGTCACGCCTTGTTTTTACCGGCGTCCGATGTCGCGGAGATCTGCTCTATGGCCTGGCCCGCGTCATTGATGAGATTTTGTAATTCCTTGGCAATGTCCTCCAGGAGTCCGTCGCTGATGGGCCGCTCGCCATTGATGAACCGCCGAAGCGCACGTTCATCGATCTGGAGGCGCCGAGCAAACGCGGTTACACCGCCGAAAAGTTGGACATAGTAAGCGAAATGATTTTGTCGATTTTCCATGGTGGCGCTCATAGGGCGGCATGCCAAAGGGGCAATATCAGTTCGCATCCAGCTTGTGAACGAGTCGGTGATTCTAGCAGTCCAATCTGGCCCGGTCGACGTCAGCTTTGTCGGCGAAAACGGGAAATTCGATGTCATCAGCTCCGTTGCCGCCGCCTTGGACTTCGCCTGATCGGGGCGGAGAAAAAGCACGAACAATCGGTTCTGCGAAAAGGGGCTGGCTCGCCGGCCTGATCACCGTCGGCGCATCACAGCGAGTACATTGGGGTCCGGAGGTAATCCGAGCTTCGCCGCGCTGGCCCCTGAGCGCACGTTCGAGCATGTGCGAACCAAAGCCGGCCCGCTCCTCGGGTGGGGCCACCGGACGTCACGCTCCGCAGTTTCCCTTTGGCAGCTGCGTACACCGCGAGCAAGCAGGCGATCGAGGGCTTCACTGGCTCGCTTTCCCATGAGCTCGCCTATTTCGATATCGCGGTGAAGTTGGTCGAGCCCGGTTACGCGCCGACCACCAACTTCGGCGCGAACGCCATCATTCCGTTCGATCAACTGCTCCCGGGCAAGTACGCCGATTTCGCCAAGCCCATCATGGAAGGATTTGCCGCGCCGGCGCTGATCACTCGGGAGAGCGATGTCGCCGAAGGAGTCTGGAACGCCGTGCATGATGCCACCGGTCGCCTTCGGTTCGCCGCCGGGCCTGATGCTGTATCGCTCGCGGAGGCGGGATGACGGCCCGTCCTATGGTGTGGCCTGGGACAAGGCGCATTCCCGTCCGGCTTTCCAAATGTCCGCTTTTACCATAAACGGGCATAGCTATCGTGGCCAGCCCGCTCAGGAAGAGCGCCCTGAAACAACCACTCATATTCATCGGTTGCCGCCGAACTGGTTGAGCGGGAGGAGATCAAACACCGTCGCGAAACCTGCTGTCGCGCTGAAGAATCGCTTCTTGGGTGACTAACCAGAAGGTGCGGCGTAGCCGCCCGTTCCCGTAGTTGGAAGGCTTGCTCTCACCGCGATCTGTACCAAGAGACGTGACGTAGACGTGATCCCGGATTTAGTGCTGAAAATTGAGGACGGGCAATGCTCTTTGATCTTCAGACCCTGCAAATTGCCGAAACACCCACCTGCTGATCCTCCAGGGACCTTGAGCTTTGGTATGACCGGCCGGTTCTCTCGAACGTAGGAGTAACAAAATGATCTGGTGCGATGCCTGACTTGCCCGAAGTGGGCACCGTTCGGCGGCTCAACCTCAACCTTCTCTATCCGCTCGACGCTATCCTTCACGCGCCCACGCTTACCGAGGCAGGACGACGCGTGAACCTTAGCCAATCTGCAATGAGCCATGCGCTGCGCCGTCTTCGCGATCATTTCGGTGACGAGCTCGTAGCGCATCAAAGTGGCGAACAGCACCTCACGCCGCTTGGGCGCGCGCTGCGGGGAGAGGTGCGCCGCGCGCTGCAAGAGGTTCATGGTGTGCTGGAATTCGCGTTGGACTTCGATCCGCGGTCGTCTACGCAGACCGTCACGATCGCCGTCTCCGAAGCAATTGAACAGATGCTGCTCGCGCCGGTGCTGCGCAGTCTCTCGCGCGAGGCTCCGCGGATGACGGTAAACCTCATCGCGCTGGGGCGCAAATCGCCGCGGCATGCGCTTGAGGAAGGGGCCGATCTTGTTCTGGTGCTGCAATCCAGTGCGGACGAGCGGTTGGAATCCCTGGCGATACTCAGCGATCATGCGTCATGCATGGTGTGGAGCGAGCATCCGGAACTCGGCAGCCAGGACCATGTTACCGAAGAGCAGTATCGCGCCGGCCGGCACATCGTAGCCAGTGGCGAGGCAACCCCGATCATTCCAAGAGATGCATTGGCAGCCGATATTCTCAATTCGCGCAGGATCTGGATACAGGCCACGTCCCAAGCGACGCTGCCCGCCATCGTCATTGAGAGCGACCTTATTGCGACAGGCAGCTCGTGGCTGTTTCAGTACTATGCGTCCACTCTGCCTCTCAAGGTGCTCGCCACACCATTCTCGACGATTGACACGCCCATCGTTGCTCAGTGGGCAAGCCATCGGCGGCGCGATCCAATGCTCGATTGGTTCCTCCAAAGACTCCTGAAACGCTAGCCCAGCCTTGGCGGAAGTGTAGGTGGGGTGGACGCCAATGCGTACCCACATTGAAGACATCAAGCGGCGTGCGCCGTGCATGAGCCAGGCAAGCGACCGGCGAAATCCGCCCCGGCTCGCGATCAGGTGCATAGAGGCGTTCGACACCGACATAGGACCGGCCTGCAGGATGCCTCGAATGTCTTGCGGTGCTCGCGTGGGCGCTCTCCCTCGCGATCGGCTCTGTAGCGGTACAGGGCCCGGCCTGGCGCCACCGACGTGGGGCAAGTGCTTGGCCTGACGGTCCAGCAATCGAGCCGCCGGCGATGAATTGCAGCGGTTTACGCGAAGGCTTCTCTGCCTCCCGGGCGCATCTGTCGCGAGCAATGGATCAGCCCGGCGACAGCCCCACGGGCTTGGCGACTCCCCCGATCGCGGTCTGGGGCTAATCATTCGGGCATCGAGAGCATTCATGCCGGGTATGAAGAGTTCGCATTTGTCCGTCACATGGCTGCAGCATAGGCTCCATGCGTTGGGATAAATCCTCCGGAGCATTGCTCGTCAGATGAGGCCGCCCGGCAGCAGGAGAACGGCCATGGTGTAGTGTCGGCGCAGCGCCGCACGACTTGGCAACAGGGTCTGTTGGACGTGCCACCCTAGCCAACGCGAGGATTCTCGCGCCGGGAGAGGTGTGCCTATGGGAGGTGTAACCATGATTGATGTTGCGGCCGGTTTGCGCTGGCTTCTGGGAACGGTCAGCGCTGGTACGATCGCCAGCGTCGCCATAGCGGCATCGCCGCCGGCGATGGCTCAAAGCGAGCAAGCGCTCGATATAGACGTTCCTGCGATGCCGCTTGGGCAGGCGCTCAAGGAGATCGCGCGCATCAGCGGCGCCAAGATTGACTTCGATCCGGATGCGGCTCGCACAGCCATCTCGAGGCGGGTACGCCATGCTCATTCCGCCCGCGATGCGGTCGCAGCCGCCACCTCCGGCTTGAACTTGACCGTCGATGTGAGCCCGGACGGTGTCATCGATGTCTATGAAGGGATCATGGTCACTGCGCGTCGCGACGAGGCGGAAACCAACACGCTCGTGCGCCAAGCCTCCACCTCGGACCGCAGCGGCCTGTCGTTGCGCGAACAGCCGCGCAATAACCAAGTGATCTCAGCCAAGACGATCCAGGATCAACAGGCCCTCAGCATCAGCGAAGTCTTGCGCAATGCGGGCGCCGTCTCGACCATCAGCAACAGCCCGGCGGGTGGCTCGACCTACTCGGTAAGAGGCTTTTCCAGCGGCGGCTTGGTCAACGGCCTGTCCAGCTCTGGCAACTTCGGCGTTTCTTCGGGCGCCAATCAGCCCATCGCCAGCATCGAACGCGTCGAAATCCTCAAAGGTCCCGATGCTTTGCTGGTGGGCTTCGACAATTTTGGCGGCAATGTGAACGTTGTAACCAAGAAGCCCGATGCCGAAGAGCGTTTGATCATGAGCATGGATGTCGGCTCGTACGGGCTGGTGCGCGGCGTGCTCGATGCCAATCAGGCAATCACCGCCAACAAGAGCGTGACCGCCAGGCTGATCGCCAGTGCGCAGACCATGGACCGAAACTATGGTGGTTACACAGGCAACAAGGACTACCTGCTGGCGCCTTCGATCCGGTTCAAGGACGGCAGGACCGACATCATTCTCGGCTTGAGCGCGTCTGACTCGACGAGCGGGCTTACACCATTCACCCTGTTCGACCCGCATACCGGTCAAATCGTAAAACGCGACCTGGGCACGCCAATTTTCTCGAGCGATCAGTCGATCAAGATCAAGACGACGCGGGTGTATGCCGACGTAACGCGCGAGTTGACACGCAACGTAACCTTCATTGCCCGTGGTCTGCACGACGACAATAAGCTGGGGCTCGATGTCTATCCATTCTATCTCGACCGGGCAGGTAACCCCACCGTCGCCGTACGCGGCTCGGGTCAGGTGGGCAAATCGGACGCTGCCGACGCATTCTTCCGCGTTCGCTTCAAACCGGCAAACTTCGTTACTGTACGCCTCAATGTCGGCTACAATTTTTCCCGAGGCTATTTCGAGCCGCGCAGTAGCGCGAGCTATGCTACAATCCGGCCGGTGCCCCTTGGCGCCAATACCACCGTTCCCGTGCCGCCACGGCCCGCCGCGACCGACCGTTCATTCCGGCTCAGCTCGCAGCAACAGGGTGTTTTCGGGCAGGCCCTGCTCGATTTCGGCAAGCTCAAGCTCCTCGGTGGGCTTCGCCGCAACTGGTACAAATCGACTTTCGAATTCTTTGGCTTCGGTGTCTTTCCGCCTGACAGGGATGCCGCGACGGTGCCCAACTTCGGTGCTGTCGTGGACCTGACCGACAACGTCTCGATCTTCGCGAATTACGTGAAGGGCTTGTCGGCAAGCACTTCGACCGACTTTGCGGGCAACCGGTTGCCGAATATCAATTCGAGGAACGAGGAGGCCGGCGTCAAGGTGGACTTGTGGAACCGTCGGGCGACAATCAACGCGTCGTACTTCGATCTTCTACAGGATAACACGCTGGTCAACGATCCGGCACACCCCGGATACTCCATCCCAGGCCCCGGACAGCGTGGACGCGGTGTCGATCTCAACATCGTCGGTCAGATCGTGCAGAATTGGACCGTTCAGGCATCTTTCACCCGGACGAGATATGCCTTCCTCAGCCCGTCAGATTTCCAGGCGGTCATTTCCAACCAGCCGCGCGATAAGTACAGCGTATACAGCAACTATCGAACACAGATCACGTCCGGGATCAGTGGCGGCTTTGGTGCCGGATTGTTCGGCCGATCCAGCTCGTACGCCGAAAATCTCGGGAAATTTGTCGTACCCGAAGCACGGCAGGTCGATGTCAATGGCTTCCTGACGATCGCTGGTTTCGAAATCAACGTGGGCGTAAGGAATGTCTTCAACCGGCGTAATTACGGCACGACCACGGTGTCTGACTTCGTGCCGGTCGACGAACCCCGCAACGTGCGTCTGACCGTCACCAAGCAGGTGTTCTGATGTCTGGCCAACGCGGTATGCCTTTCCCCTCCAATATCCAGGAGTCCCGCCGCGAGGCGGGGCTGCAACGGCCTCAGCCGCGCCGCGAGCGATGGGTGCACGCGTGGGGCCTGACGAGCCGGTACTTCCGTTCGGAGGACTGGAAAGCGGCGTGGCTTTTGATCGCCTGCTATGTCGGGCTTGAGCTCGGCACCGTCTATATCTTTCTGCTGTCCAACAACTGGCAGCGCGAATTCTTCGACACGATCGAGCAGCGCAAGGCGGGGCTGTTCCTGTCGGTCATTCTGACGTTCGTGATGATCGCGGCGCTGGAAGTCGGGGTGTCACTGATCAGCAATCTGGTGAGTTGGACCCTTTCCATGCGCTGGCGGCGCTGGTTGACGAACTGGTACATGAATCGCTGGTTCGCTCGCGATCGGTTCTATGAAATCGAACGGTTGGGAATGATCGACAACCCCGATCAGCGGATTGCCGAAGACATCAAGGCGTTCACGTCGTTCGTCCAGGGCAATTCGATCATCGGCGTGGCGATCGGTATCGTCACGAGCCTGACCAGCGCGGTCAGCTTTGGGGCGATACTGCTTCAGACATCCTCGCCGCTCGCGATCTCGTTCGGCGGACACAACATTTCGTTTCCCGGTGGCGATCTCATCTGGTTTGCGATCGTCTATGTCCTGTTCGGCTCGGTGTTCGTCACCTGGATCGGCCGACCCTACATCCGCCGCCGAATGCGTGAGCAGCACTACGAAGCGGACTTTCGCGCCGGCCTAATCCATGTGCGCCGCAACAGCGAGCAGATCGCGTTTTCGCGCACCGAGGTGGTCGAGAGACAGAACCTGCTGCAGGCGTTCGATAATATCCGGCGCAACTGGTATCGGTTGATGTGGGCCAACCTGGGTTTGAATGTCGGCACCGGCATTTACCAGCGCGTGATGGGCGTGGTGCCACTGTTCCTGACCGTGCCTAAGTTTTTCGCCAAACAGATCAGCTTTGGCCAGGTGATGGCATCGCGCGACGCGTTCACGCAGTTCACCTCGTCCCTTTCCTATTTCGTGCAGGTCTATCCAGGCCTTGCCGAGCAGATTGCGAATATCAATCGGTTGAAGGCATTGGACGATTCGCTCGACAACGAACGCCCCCGGGGGATTGCATTCACGGCCGGGGGAACGGCTGCTGATGTGGCTCTCACGGTGGAAAATCTCGAGCTTCGGCGTCCATCGGGAGAGCCTCTCCTCGCGCTGCCGGACTGGACCGTGCACGAGGGTGAACGGTGGGTCATCGAAGGCCCGTCGGGGGCGGGCAAGACGACGCTGTTGCGGGCGATCGCCGGCCTGTGGCCCGATGGCGCGGGTGCCGTCAGGATGACGAACCGAGGAACCGCCATGCTGGTCCCACAGCGCCTCTACCTGCCGCTCGGCACGCTCAAGAACGCGATCTGCTTTCCGGATCGACCGGAAGACCACGACGATGCGACCATTGCGGCGCTGCTGGAGCGCGTGCGCCTGGGCATGCACTCCGATGCGATGCACGCGGTGCGCGTGTGGCAGGATGAGTTGTCACCCGGTGAGCAGCAGCGTGTCGCGCTCGCACGCATCCTTTTGCAACGCCCGAAATTCCTGGTCGTTGACGAGGCGACGAGCGCGCTCGACGCGGAAAACGCCACCTATTTTTATGAAACCGTGCTCGCCGAGGTTGCTGGCGCCACCCTCATCAGCGTGGTGCATGACGAACAACTTGCCCGCTATCACACGAACCGCCTGACCATTTGCGACGGCAATGCGCGACTGCAGCCAATCAGGATGACTTCATGAGCGAACTTCTCACTCACGGCGAACAAGAGTTGCGTGACGCTGCTGCAATGGCTGTGGAGCTTGCCGCGCGCCACGGCGTATCCGCACGCGCTTCTGCGAGCAACGACGGCTTCGCCAAAATCGAAATGCAGGCGGGCGAGGTACAGACTGCCGAGCGAAGCGGAAGCCAGTCCTTGTCACTCACGGTGTATCGCAGCGGTCAGCGCGGCTCGGCGTCCGCCGCGACGTTCGACCGCGACGCGATCGAACGCGTGGTGACCGAAGCAGTCCTCATCGCCGACCATGTCCAGCCGGACGCCGATGCCGGAATGGCGCCGCCTGAATGGCTCGCGTTCGAGGGGCCGCAACCCCATATGTTCGCCCACGGTCGGCGGGACACCGAGACGCTAATGGCCAGCGCGGGTCAACTCGACCAGGCGGCGATCGCCGTCGCCACTGCCAGCAAGGGTGCGTTGCGCGTTGGCCAGTCCGTAGCGATCGGCAGCGAAGGGATTTGGGCGCTCGCCACAAGCGACGGCTTTTGCCGCAGCAGCCGCACATCGAACGATGGCCGCTGGTGCGTCATGCTTGCACAGGACGAGAGTGGCAGCACATCGGACTATTGGCAATCACAGGAACGCAGCCCCGAAACCCTGCTGCAACCAGAGGAGATCGCCCGGCGTGCCGCCGAACGCGTACTGTCGGCACGCGGCGCAAGAAGCGTCAGAAGCAGCCGCCATCCCGTACTGTTTGACGCGAGAACATCCGCTACCCTGGTCGACGAGCTGGCAGGTACACTCACCGGCACGACGCAGTACCGGAGAATGAGCTTCCTTGTTGAGCCCATGGGTCGCGCGATCTGCGCCTCGCACATCGATCTGACCGAGGATCCGTTCGAGCCGCTGGGGCTCGCCAGTGGTGGCTTCGATAGCGAGGGCATTGCCGGCACAACCCGGTCGATAATCAGCGGCGGCATTTGTGACGGTCTGTTCCTGTCCGCCTTCAGCGCGCGCAAGCTGGGTATGGCGCCGACCGGGAATGCCGACGGATTTTTCAACCTGCGCTTTACGAGCGCCGTGGATGGAGGAGACTGGCAAGCCATGCTGCAGCGGCTCGGCACCGGGCTGGTCGTAACCGCCTTGGAAGGTGGTTCGACTGATCCTGCAAGCGGCAACTGGACGCACGCCGTCAGAGGACTTTGGGTCGAAGGCGGCGCAATCGTCCACGCCGTGACGGATGTGACGCTGGGCGGGTCGATGCCGGCGATGCTGAACGGCATCGTCGCCGTCGGCAGCGGGGTCGAGCGGCAGGGTGCCATCCGAACAGGGCCAATCCTGATCGACGAGATGCAAATAGGAGGCAGCGCATGAACGGTGGGGAAATCGCCGTCGCGCATGTGCGCGATCGGCTTCTGGCGCCGGCACACGTCGATGAGGCCGTAATCGGCCGCGCACTTGGCGAACTGGCCGGCGGCGGCGCGGACATTGCTGACCTCTACTTCGAGGTTACGAGCGTGAGGAGTTGGCGGCTCGAGGGTGGCAGGGTCACTAACGGCAGCTTCAGCATGCGCCAGGGCGTCGGCGCTAGGGCCGCGCATGGCGCGGCAGTCAATTTTGCCCATTCGGCTGACGTGCGCGAACAACCGCTGCTGGATATTGTGCGTGCGGTGCGCACGTTGGCCCGGCATGGCGACGCGGATCGGCATCCGCGCGGGGTCGAACTGAACCGCAGGGCCAGTGCACATTCGCTCTACCTGCCAGCAGACACCGCTGCGGTTGAGGACGCTGCCGCCTGGATAGCTTTGCTGGAGCGCATCGACCAAACTGCCCGCGCGGCCGATCCAAGGATCGTGCGCATCGATGCCAACGTGCGCGCGTTCGATAGCGGCATTCTGTTCGCGAGTGCCGACGGCGAGATCGCGGCAGACATCCGCCCGTTGACCATTCTCTCAATGATGGTGGTTGCCGAGCAGAACCAAAAACGGGCACGCGGGCAGGCCGGCATAGGCAAGCGCGCGGGATTTCCTGCGTTCGATATCGCCTCGGTCGATGCGATGGTGGCAACTGCGGTGCGAATGGCGCTGCACAATCTCGAAGCTGTTCCAGCGCCTACTGGTGAAATGCCGGTGGTTCTCGGCCCAGGTTACCCTGGCGTCCTCTTTCACGAAGCCGTCGGCCATGGCCTTGAGGGCGATCATCATCGCAAGCGGCTTTCTGCTTTCGACGGCAAGGTCGGCCAGCGCATCGCCGCACCCGGCGTGACCGTGATCGACGATGGGGGCCTTCCCGGCCGCCTTGGCTCGCTGGGGATGGATGACGAGGGCACCGCGCCCAGCCGCACCGTGCTGGTGGAAGATGGCATCCTTACTGGCCTGATGCAGGACCGCCTCAACGCTGGTTTGATGAACCAGCGATCGACCGGCAATGGGCGGCGGCAATCGTATGCCGATCTGCCGCTGCCGCGGATGACCAACACGTTCCTCGCAAACGGCACCCACGATCCGGCCGATATCATTGCCTCCATCGACCGCGGCATCTACGCCACCGAGTTCGACGGTGGGCAGGTCGACATCGTCACCGGACGCTTCAACTTTACCACGATAGAGGCCTGGCTGGTCGAGAAGGGCAAGCTCGTGGCACCGGTGCAGGGCGCCACCCTGATCGGCGTAGGCCACGAAGCACTCCAGCATATCTCAATGATCGGCAACGATCTGAGCTTCGACACTGGCATGGCAACCTGCAGCAAGCAGGGGCAGTCGCTCAACGTCAGCGTGGGGCAACCGAGCGTGCGGATCGATCGCATGACTGTGGGCGGCCAAGCCAACTGAGCCTCTCTCCCCCAAAAGAAAATTCGCAGAAGGAACAGACATCATGCGCAATGTGACAGAGCACGACTTTGACGAGGTCGTCCTTAATAACCCGAAGCCCGTCCTGGTGGATTTCTGGGCACCGTGGTGCGCACCTTGCAAATCGCTTGCTCCCACTCTCGACGAATTGGCGAAGGAGTACGCCGACGAGATCGAGGTGGTGAAAATCGACATTGACGAAAATCCAACGCTCGCCGAGCGCTTCGGAGTTCGAGGCATTCCCTTGCTGATGATGGTCCAGGACGGAGCAGAACGCGCCCGCACCGTCGGCACGATCTCGCGCAGCCGGCTCGATGCGTTCGTCGAAGCCAATCTAGGTAGCCAGTGATGGGCAGCATCGCATTTGGCGGCAATCCTGCGGTCAAGCAGGAGGCTTTGGCCAGACTTCGCAGCCACATCGTTGCAGGGACATTTCTCTATGGACCGGCCTGGTCGGAGGAAGGTGTCAACGCGATCGGGGCCATTGTCGAGGCCGACGATACGCACAAGTATTCCGACATGCTGGGATACCCACTGGCACTGGCCACTGCATTGCCTTCGATCATCAATGCGATCGGCCCGCTCGACAATGCCGCGCAGTATGCCGAGGTCTGGCTGGAACGGACACCGCTTGGTGCAGACCTGTCCAAGGTCGTGTCCCAAGTCCTGGTCTCGGTCCTCGAGGAGCCGGGCGTCGCCGCGCTTACGACACAGCATGCCACCGTTGAAGCCAGTCGCAGTGCTGTCGTCGCCCTGCACCGCAGGGTGATTGAGGGCAATGAGCCCGACCGGGCGGAATGGAAATCGGTCCGCATGGCGGCAGTCGCCGCAAGCGACACGGTAACGGGTTCCCCACTGGTGCGCGCCGCAGGCGCAATTGTCGAAGCCGCTGCGTGGCCCGGCAGCATGCGCACTGTCCTGCACGACGTGCTCGGCGCCCGAGGCGGGCTGGAGACCAAGCAGCTTCTCGATGAGATTGAATGGACCGAGGACAAGGAAAGCCAAGTTTTTCGCATCAGGGAGGCCGCCGAAAAGACCGAGCGGTACGCCGAGCTCAGCGGTTTAGACCGGGTCTATGCTCTGCTCGATGCCGATCACCCAGAGCTGGCAAAAGGGTTCCGGCAGCGAATTCAGCAGTTCGAGAAGCTCGGTGACGCGATCAGGGCAATTGGCCGACAGGTCATCGAGCTTTTGGAAAACGCACCCGTTGCGGCGGAACGCGGCGATGCCCTGCCTGCCGACCGAGCCTGAACGTCAATGAGGTCGATGAACATATGACTGCGATGAATCCTCTTCTCGACACCTTGTCCCTGCCGCGGTTCGGCGAAATCAGCCCGCAGCATGTCGCAGAGGCAATTGACAGTGTCATTGCCGATCATCGTGCTGCGGTGAGGTCGGTCGTTGCCGACAGCAACGTCAGCTTCGCCGACACCTGGTTGCCGCTGGAGCGAGCGGCCAGCGCAATTGACGGGGTTTGGTCCGTAGTTTCGCATCTTCACAATGTAGCCGATACGCCGGAAATGCGAACGGAGTATCGGAACGGCCAGCAGCGACTGGTCGATAACGCGCTGCAATACCTTCAGAACCGCGATGTGTACGACGCTCTTGTCGCGCTGACCGGCCGGCCCGATTTCCTGATGCTGAGCGAAGCAGACCGTGCCGCGGTCACCCACCAGATTCGCGACTTCAAGCTGTCGGGCGTGGGGCTCGACGAAGGCGAGCGAGCCAGGTTCGCTGCGATCTCGACCGCGATGTCCGCGCTTTCCACCGCGTTTGGCAATGCGGTGCTCGATGCCACTCAAGCGTGGTTCGAGCATGTGACCGATGAAGCGCTGCTGGCTGGCATCGGCGAGACCGACAAGGCGATGTTCGCAGACGCCGCGCGCGAACGTGGTCTCGATGGTTGGGCGATCACGCTACAGCAGCCAGGCGTCAACGCGGCCCTGACGTTTGGCGAAGATCGCGGGCTTCGTGAGCGGATTTACACATCGTTCGGCACCCGCGCTTCTGACCAAGGGCCCCATGCCGGGCAGTTCGACAACGCCAGGCGTATGTCCCGCATCCTTGAGCTTCGGCGCGAGGCGGCGGCATTGCTGGGGTTCGACAGCCCCGTAGCTTGGTCGCTTGCCACCAAGATGGCCGCGAGTGCCGACCAGGTGCTGGAGTTCCTGCGCGACCTTGCGACGCGCGCAAAGCCTGCTGCGGAGCGGGAAATCGACGAACTGCGCGCTTATGCTGCCGACGCGCTGGCAATCAGCGAACTCCAGCCATGGGATATCGACTTCGTTTCCAACCAGTTGCGGCAGGCTCGCTATTCGATCGACCAGCAAGAGGTGAAGGCCCACTTCCCGGTCGAGCGGGTGATTGCCGGCTGGCAGAATCTGCTGAAGCGACTGTTCGTTATCACGCTGGTCGAACGGATCGATGTCGTTGTCTATCATCGCGATGCCCGATATTACGACGTGGTGGATGAGAACGACCAGGTGCTCGCGGGCGTCTATCTCGATCTCCACGCGCGTCCTGGCAAGCGGGGAGGGGCGTGGATGGCGCAGGCCCGCCCGCGTCTCAATGATGGCCACGTCTCTCGCGTGCCGGTTGCTTACCTGGTCTGCAACTTCGCGCCGAAAGGCGACGAAGCGCCGTCACTTCTGTCGCACAACGAGATCGTGACTTTCCTTCACGAGACCGGACACTGCCTGCATCACCTGTTCACGCGCGTGGACAGACCAAACATCGCCGGCACCAGCGGTATTGAATGGGATGCGGTCGAACTGCCGAGTCAATTGATGGAGGATTTTGCATGGGACCGAGACGTGCTTACTGACATGTCGGGCCACTATGAAACCGGTTCCCCTTTGCCGAACCATCTGTTCGATCGACTGGTTGCGGCGCGACACTTCCTGTCCGGGATGTTCGTTGTCCGACAGATCGAGTTCGCATTGTTCGATCTGTTGCTGCATCTTGGCGGCATTGGGTCAGATCCGATGGAGGTAATCGAGGCGGTGCGTGACGAAGTGGCCGTGGTTCGTCCGCCCGCGTGGCATCGTTTTCCGCACACCTTCACTCACATTTTCGCGGGCGCCTATGCCTCGGGCTACTACAGCTACTTGTGGGCCGAAGTGCTCGCTGCCGATGGCTTTCAGCGTTTCGTCGATGCCGGACTGATCGACCCTGCCACGGCATCGTTGTTCCGCGAAGAAGTACTGGCCCGTGGCGCTAGTCGCCCGGCCGCCGACAGCTTCAGGGCTTTCCGCGGGCGGGACCCGAACCCCAAGGCGATACTCGAACGATACGGGCTTGCCAATGCAGATGCCTCGTCGCGAGCGTACAAGTCGGTCATTGGTCATGGTTGACAGCTCCGCCGCCTGTGATGCCCGTGCGTGGCGAGCAGAAGCGATCCGCAAGATCGAGGCGGACTTCAACCGCTCGGCCGACACCCACCTCATACGGCTCGACCTCCCACGCTACGCGGGCATCACGCTTTACCTCAAGGACGAGAGTAGCCACCCGACTGGCAGCCTTAAGCATCGGCTCGCGCGCTCTCTGTTTCTCTATGCATTGTGCAACGCCTGGATTGGGCCGCAAACCTGTGTCATCGAGGCTTCATCGGGGTCGACTGCCGTGAGCGAGGCCTACTTCGCGCGGATGCTTGACTTGCGGTTCATTGCAGTCGTGCCGGCGGCGACTGCTGCCCCCAAACTCGACGCGATCCGCTTCCACGGAGGGGAAATCCGTGCGGTCGATGACCCACGTACGGTCTACGACGTGGCCAGTCGCTTGGCTACGGAGACAGGGGGGCATTATCTCGACCAGTTCACCTATGCCGAACGCGCGACCGACTGGCGGGGCAACAACAATATCGCAGAAAGCATCTTTAGCCAGATGGCGGCAGAGGAGCATCCGGTGCCATCCTGGATCGTGTGCGGTGCGGGGACGGGGGGCACTTCGGCGACGATCGGTCGCTTCATCGGCTATCAGCGGCATGCCACCCAACTGTGCGTGGCAGATCCCGTCGGCTCGGTCTTCCATCAACACTATGCCGACCCTGCCGTCGTAGCTCTTCCCGAAGGGGCAGCGAGTTGCATCGAAGGCATCGGCCGCCCGCGAGTGGAGCCGAGCTTCGTCCCCTCGGTGATTGATCGTATGATCGCGGTCGAGGACGCGCACAGCATTGGCGCGATGCGCGCGATATCGAAACGCCTCGGCCGACGGGTGGGCGGCTCAACCGGCACGAATCTTGTGGCCTGTGCGCAGCTGATTGCCGAATTGGCCGCCAGCGGTCGCCAAGGCTCGATCGTCACGCTGCTATGCGATAGCGGAGAACGCTACGGATGCACGTACTATGCAGATGCCTGGCTGGCCGAACGCAATATCAGGTGGCAAGCTGCGGCCGAGCACATCGAGGCGCTTTTTGCTTGAACCAGCGAATGCGGCAACGTTCGGTAGCCCGATCGCCAAGAGCACGATCCGAAAGTTGTTGAGTGATGCCAGTATGTTGTGATGGATGTGGCGATCGTCGTCTTTGACGAGGCGTCGGAACCGGTTGCCCATGCGAAGGAGCGTTCGACGACCCATCGGCGTGGCAAAAGGATGAACTACGCTTCATGTCGGGCAGTTTGACGATCTCCAACCGTGGTTAGTTAAGGCTGAGCCTTTCCCGATTCATCTTGGCGAATGCGAATGATGCAGTGCAGCGCACATTTAAAGTCGTAGAGCGGGCAACACGGTAGCGTAACGCCGCTCGATCGTCATAGAAGTAGTTGAATTTTGATGGAGAAAATGTAGATGGTAAAAAGATAATTTCCAAGACAAATTTTGCAAATTCTTCGAGCGTTGCGATATTTTTGCAAGAGAGTCATTGGATCCCGAGCATGATCGCTGTGAATGATCGACTGAATTTCAGGTGAGATTGGGTCTTTATTGGAATACTATTCTCGAGTCGTCTTGAATGTAGCCTAAATCTCCTGGTGGGATCGTTCGCACTTTGCGGGCCTTACAGGTTTTATCAGTGTTCTTGGCCTGTGTTTCGGCGTGCAAGTGGTACCCACCTGACTCGGTGATCGGCGCCTAATCGGGGGTCTGACTCAAATTCCGTGCAATCCGGGTCATGCGGGCGCCATAAGTCTGGCCTTGAGTAGGTCGATTTTGGCGCGCCCGTACATCTGGCGCTTGATGGCCTTCAGGCGGTTGACCTTGCCCTCGACCTGACCGCTGGACCACGGCGTCGAGATCGCGGCGGCAATGGCATCCTTGTCGGCCCGACGCCAGCGGCGAACGCCGCAAGCTTGGTTTCGGCCGCCATGGCGATCCACGGATCGAGCCGTGCCTTGTCCTTTGAGCGCATCATGGCATGGAAGCGATCGAGAGCCTCGCGTGCACTGATCAGCGCTGGCACGGCCTTTTTGATCACCGCGTTGATCAGGGCGGTGTGTGCTGATCCGGTGTCGCGCTCGGTGGTCATGCTGGGCGCGATGGTCCGTGCACTCAGCCCCGTACCGCCGGTGTGGCCGAGGTTCTCGTCGCGTCGCCGGCGGGTCGCCAATTCGCTGACCATGCGCAATGAACCGCCAAAACCGGATGCCTTAGCCGCCGCCACAGTTCAGCGCCGATCCGGCAGCCTGCATTCCATTCCGCCTCGAGGGTCAGCGACCAGGCATCAAGCGAACTCTGGCGCGTGCGGAACGTGTCGTGACGCTGGCCGCGCAGGACCTTGCGGATGGTCTTGCGCGACACCCCGGTCGTGCGTGCCATGGCCCTGATCGGCACGCCTTGCCCGGCTAGATCGATAATTTGGCGGTTGAGGGCCTCGCGCAATTGGTATCCATCCCACTGGATGCGCTCGGCACGGGTCAGGGTCGCCCGATCGACCGGCCCCGTTGGCGCCAGCGCGCGCCGCAAACACGGCATTTCCGAACGCACCGCCGCCAGAAATGCTGCCGAGGCATTCTCGAACAGGTGCCAGCGGTCGGCAACCTGCTGCGCCTGCGGGGCCGCCTCGCTGGCGGCCGCACCATAACCCGGACCACGGTCGCGGCAGATAATCTCGACTTGCGGGTTCTGGCGCAGCCAGGCGATCACCGTGTCTCGCTGGCGATCGGGTAGCAAATCGATGACCTCGCGGCGCTCAAGATCGACGACGATGCTCCCGTAACTGTGGCCGCGGCGCCAGGCGAAGTCGTCGATGCCAACCACCCGCGCAGGTGGCGGCGGGACGGTGGCAGGGTCGCTGCGTCTCAGAACCCGAAGCATCGTGTCGCGCGACCAAGGTGCCGAAAGACGCGCCATCATGCGCGAACCCGGCCTACCGCCCAGAGCGACCGCCACCGCACGCACCAACGCGTCGCAACGGCCCACTCTGCGGCCGTATCGCCGGCCAACCGGCGGCGCCAACGGCTCGCTGAACGTCCGCCGTGGGCAAGCCGTGTGCGTGCACCGGAACCGTCGAACCGACAGTCGCAGTGACGGTGCTGCTGACCGGCAGATCCGAAAGCGTGCGGGCGTATCGGCTGTGGAGGGACGTCGATGGCATCGCGCAATCAGGGCAGTTCGCTCCCACCGCCGCCAAGCGGCCCGACATCTCGACAATTCCGTCGATCACAGTCCGGCTTTCCACGATCAATCCCGGTCGCCGCAGGCTACTGTCCCATGCATTCGAGGCCATCGACCTGCGCTCCTTGCTGCCCCCCAATGGAGTTGGCCGGACGCAGTGCGGGAATGTCAAATCTGCACGGAATTTGAGTCAGACCCCCTTATTGCACGCCGATCCCGGTCCCCGGTTGCGCGCCGATTGACAGGCGTGTGGGACGTCGTGCATGACGCAAGCGATCGGCTCGCTTCGCTGCGAGGCTTGATGTTGTAGCGCTCGCGGAGGCGCGCTGATAAGCTCATAAGTTGCATCCTGGACGGTGATGCGTAACACAGCCTGCGCTCCAGCGCCCGCCCAAGCTGATCAAGCCTAGCCCGTGTTGATAACGTACACGACCTCACCCTCGGTTGATCTTTTTTGGTCTCGCCGATGATCATCAATAAAAGTGGGCTGGGCCCAACTCACAAAGTGATAGCGCTAGGCCCGACTGGCGCTCTTTTCGCCTACCCAGCTGTCGCGCTCAGCGAAAATCTTTTGCATCTCCGCCATGTTTTCGGTGCCCCAGGTGCATAGCGGCTCAAGCGCCAGCGCGAGGCTCTGCCCGAGCGCGGTCAGCGTGTAATCGACGCGAGGCGGCACTTCCTTATAGTCGGTCCTGAGCAACACGCCGTCCGCCTCCAGCTCCTTGAGCTGCTGGATCAACACCTTGTCGCTGACGTCGCGCACGGCGCGCTTCAGTTCCCCATAACGGGTCGGCCCGCGCAGCAGAAAGTACAAGATCAGCGGCTTCCACTTGCCTGAAATGATTCGCAGCGTCGCATCTAGCCCGCAGGTGAAACGGGGAGCGATGGAGGCGGGATCGACGACGGTGGTTTCGAGCATATCGGACATTTTTTTGGGTACTTACCAAAAGGTGCATACTTGTCGATAGGTAGGAGGAGAGCCAGCTGCGTGCAACCAAAAACTGGAGGCACGTATGAACAGATTGGAAGGAAAGACCGCCATCATCACCGGAGGCGGTACGGGCATTGGCCTTGCATCGGCGAAGCGCTTCATTGCGGAGGGCGCGTTCGTCTATATCTTCGGTAGGCGGCAGGAGAAACTCGACGCCGCAATCGCCGACCTTGGCGCGAGCGCCCGCGCCATTGCCGGATCGGTGAGCGATGTCGCCGACCTCGAACGGCTATTCAATGCCGTGAAGCAGGAGCGCGGCACGCTCGATATCCTGTTCGCCAATGCCGGGACCGGTGTCCTTGTCCCGCTGGGCGAGATCACGCCTGCCCATTATGACGAGACCTTCGACGTCAATGTGAAGGGCACGATCTTCACGGTGCAGAAGGGCCTTGAGCTCATGCGCGAGGGCGGCTCGATCATTCTCACCGGCTCGACCACCGGCGTGATGGGCACGCCCGCGTTCAGCATCTACAGTGCGTCGAAAGCCGCTGTTCGCAATCTCGCGCGCAGTTGGGCGCAGGACCTGCGCGGCACGGGCATCCGCGTCAACGTGCTCTCGCCTGGGCCAACCCTGACCGAACTCGCCGCCGAAGTTGTTGGCCGCGACGCCATGATCGAGATGGGCGCGACCACGCCGATCGGGCATGTCGGAGACCCGTCGGAAGTCGCGGCGGCCGCTGCGTTCTTGGCGTCTTCCGACAGCAGCTTCATGACGGGCAGCGAGCTGTTCACCGACGGCGGTATGGCTCAGATTTAAGGCTGCTTGCCAGCGGGGCGACCAGGCCGCTGCCTGTCGGTCCTCCACCGCCCCGCTGGCGACTGCGATTGCTTTTTGGATCGAAAGGTCGAGGGGCGATCACTCTGGTACGATGACCAGCTTTCCTTTTGGCGATCCCGTCTTCTCGAGTTCGGTGATCGCCGGGATCGCTTCCGATAGCCGGACGCTGCGGCCGATCGCCGGAACGAGTATGCCGCGCTCGGTGGCATCGGCGATGCCCGCGAAGCTTTCCCGCGTCGGGTTGCCGAACACCAGGTGATGGCGGGACGAGAACAAGGCGCCGGCCCATTTGGCAAAGTTGGGCACGATGTGCAGCGACATACCGGACGGCTTCAACATGACGCCGCATTGGCGCAGCGACAGAGTACCGACCGTGTCGAAGACCGCGTCGAAGCGCCGCGCGAACGCCTGGACGTCGAGCGCGCGATAGTCGGCCACCTCGTCCACGCCCAGCGCCCGGGCCGCCTCGAAGTCTGTTGCGCTGCAAGTGCCGACAACAATCGCGCCACGCATGCGCGCGATCTGCAATGCCGAACGAGCAACTGCGCCCAGGCATCCGTTGACGAACACCTCCTGGCCCTCGCGCAGCTTCGCCTTCGCGACCAGCGCGGTCCAGGCCGTCAGGCCGACAATCGTCAATGCGGCGGCTTCCTCGAACGGAACGCCGGCGGGCTTGCGCGCTATATTTTTCGCGTCGGCGACGACGTAATCAGCCATCGCGCCGGCCTTCGGGATGGGCGTGACGCCGATGATCTCGTCGCCCGGCTTGAACGCGCTCACTCCCGGTCCGACACATTCGACGACACCGGCGAAATCATGGCCCAGGCCGCGCGGGAAGCGAGACCCCGAGAGTATCTTCATTTCTCCGCGCCGGATTTTTCCATCCATCGGGTTGAATGAAGCAGCCTTGACGCGAACACGGACCTGCCCCTTCGCCGGATCGGGCAGCGGCACGTCGTCGAGCCGCAATTCTTCGGGGCCGCCATATCGCGAATATTGGATCTTCTTCATCAGCGTTGGAGCCCGTCTTTACAGCAATAGGTGCGGCTTTTCCTCGCCAGGATCATGGCCGCCGATCAGCTGGGTGGCGATGTCCGTCCGTCGCTGACGGCCAGGCGAGCCAGGCAGCGAGAAGGACCACGAACGTCACCGCCATCTCGAAATAGATTTGCGGTCCAAAGTCATCGAGGCTCTGGTCAGGCCTCAGGAATTTGGGGTCGGTCCAAGCGATGCCCGGCACGGTATATGCAGCCGCCTGCGCCCATAAGGTAAGGCCGCCTGTTATGGCCGCCGCCAGGATATTGGTCCGCCTGTCACCGGATCGACGCCAGGCGAAAAACAATGTGGCTGCAGCGCACAGGACGCCGAATGCCAATGTCTGCCCATTGTGGAATTTGGCGTGCGGCGGCCAGTCAGGATTGAAGATGTGAGTGTGGTTCCAATCCGCGGCGAAGCCGCCCACGGCGATACCGATGGCATTGGTGGTGAAGAGGCATCGCGCGACGAGAAGTCTTTTCATACAAGAGCTTTCATGGCGGCGCGCGCACCCTAGACCGCGCCCATCTTCGTTGCCCTTGACGCTAGGCACTTCCTTTCAGACGATCTATGTTCCTGCGTCCAAGCTTTGTTGGGGATCGTCCAGATGGACCCTTTGTCCGACGTCATCTCGTTCCTGCAACTGCGCAGCTACCGTGTTGGTGGCTTCGAAGCCGGCGGAGACTGGTCGGTCGGGTTCGAAGCGTACGCGGCCATCAAATGCTATGCCGTGACCCAAGGCGCGTGCTGGATCGCGGTCGAGGGCGCCGGTAAGCCCAAGCGTGTCCTCGAGGGTGATTGCGTGTTGCTGCCGCACGGGCGACCGTTCCGGATCGCGAGCGACCTTGCATTGCCCCCAGACGATTGGCGAAATCACTTCCTCGATGCCGGCGAGGGCGCGGTCGTCAAGCTGAACGAAAACGGCGGGGTGACCATGCTCGGCAGTCACTTTCAGCTCGCGGGCTGGCAGGCCGAGCTACTGCTCGACGTGTTGCCGCCCATCCTCCACCTCCAGGCGGGAACCAGCCTCGCGAGATTGGGGTGGGCGTTTGATCGGCTGCGTGAGGAACTGAACGATTGCCAGCCGGGCGGTATTCTGATCGCCCAGCAGCTCGCGTGCATGATCTTCGTACAGGTGCTGCGCCTCTATCTCGGCGAGTGCGACGGCCGAGGCTGGTTGTTCGCGCTGTCCGACAAACATGTAGGGGCGGCCATCGCGGCGATGCATCGCCAGCCCTCAAAGCGCTGGACCGTGGCCGCGCTGGCAGACTTGGTCGGCATGTCGCGATCGAGCTTCGCGGCTAGGTTTCGGGCCCGGGTTGGCGATGGGCCGATCGAATATCTCACGCGCTGGCGCATGCTGCTCGCCGGACGAGGCCTCTCGCGCGGCGAGCCCGTCAGCAAGATCGCTTGCGCCCTTGGCTACGAGTCCGAAAGCGCATTCCGGACTGCGTTCAAGCGTGTGACCGGACGGACACCCCGTCTTCACGCCCGCCTGGGGGCGTCGGCCTGGCAACCGCATAGGTCATAGGTCAGCTCAGCACTCGCTCAGGGCCAGGACGACCAGCCTTATGCGCGCATCGCGTGCGCTTTCCCGAATTCGGCCCGCATGCTCCAGCTGGGCCAGGCCGTGAAGGGTCGCCCAGAATGTTTCGACCACAAGTTCGGCAGCATCGGGCGCGGCATCGATGACGGCTGCCAATGCCGCAAAGGCGTCCCTTAGTTCCGGCGCGGTACCGGCTTCCGCGAAGCGCAGGCCCGTCGGCATCGTGAACATCGCTTCGTAGAGGGCGAGATGCTCGCGGGCGAAGGCGAGATATGCCGAAGCCACATTCATGCGTGCAGTCTGACGACTGGTCGCCCCCTTGGCCGCCTGCCGAAGCGTCGATGCCAAATCCCTAAAACCCTCGACGGCGACCGCCGTCACGATCGCGTCCCGGTTCTCGAAGTGCGAATAGAGGACCGGCTGACTATGTTCGATCTCCTCCGCGAGGCGGCGGATCGTGACTGCATTCCATCCCTCGCTTTCGGCGATCGCCTGCGCTGCCGCGATGATGCGACGCTCTCGTTCTGCTCGGTCCCGCCCCTTTCGTTCCGCAACGCCCAATCTCACCTCCGACACCCACATCGGGTGCGACTTATAACATCGCTTGAAAAACTAGCAATGCTAGATTATCTACGTCTTCAGCCTGGAGGTGCTCATGTATTGGTTCTCAATGGGGATTGCGCTGGTCGCGGCGCTCGGGATCATCGCGATCGGCGTTATGTATCTTTCCAAACCAAGAACCGCAACGCAGAGCTTCGGCCTCCCGTTGCCCGAGCAAGGCGCGAACATCGCGTGGTGGCTTCGCCTCAAGGGTGTGCGCGACATCGTTGCAGGGCTGGTCGTGCTCGCCTTGATGCTGTGGGGTCAGCCTCGAATGCTGGGCATCATCCTGTTGATCGAAGCGATGATCCCCGTAGGCGACATGTCACTTATTTTTGCCGCGAAGGGTTCGACTGGAAGAGCAATTGGCATTCATGGTCTTACGGTGGCCCTGATGGTCCTCGCGGCGGTTCCTTTGGTCACGGGCTTGGCTTGAACCCTCGCGCACGTTGCTGACGGAGTGAGGGCAGGATAAGCTGGACGATTGCAGATCGCCACGGCTGCATCCGCGGAGGACGGGCAAAGGCTACTCGCCTTCTTCCGCCGCCACGGCGTCTGATGGCCGACAACTTCTGGTGTAGCAGGCGGCGATTAGATGACCCCATCAGCTTTCGTCAGATATGCTCGTCTGCGGCGCCGCCGTTCAACGATCTGACTCGGTCGCCCCCTGCCTTTGCTACCGCGTGGCGTGTGACCACCGACCAGTACAAATGCCGGAATTACTGGAAGGGCCGCGTGGCTCTCCCGGGACTTGATTAGGCGGCATCAACCATGACGATCTCGCTATCTTCGACCGCAGTCACACGGATCACATCGACATCCTTGATTGCAGCGCCGTCACGCGCATTGATCTGTACGTCGTCGATCTTGATCGAGCCGGTAGCGGGAACGAGATATGCCTTGCGGTTCCTACCGATCGGATATTCGGCACTCTCGCCAGCCTTCAGGGTCGCGGCCACGATGCGAGCATCAGTGCGGATTGGTAGGGCTTCATTGTCATGCTCATAGCCGGACGCCAGCGTGATGAAATGGCCTGCGCGATCGCCCTTGGGAAAGGGCCGGGCACCCCAACTTGGCGCGTCGCCATTCCGGGTGGGCACGATCCAGATCTGGAAGATCTTTGTCGTCACATCCTCGAGATTGTACTCGGAATGACGCACGCCAGATCCGGCGCTCATAACCTGCACATCGCCGGCCTCGGTCCGACCCTTGTTGCCCAGGCTGTCCTCATGCGTAATTGCGCCTTCGCGAACATAGGTGATGATTTCCATGTCGCGGTGCGGATGCGGCGGAAAGCCCGTCTTGGGCGCGATGGTGTCGTCGTTCCATACGCGCAGATTGCCCCAGTGAATGCGGGCCGGATCATGGTAGCCGCCGAACGAGAAGTGATGCTTGGCGTCGAGCCAGCCATGGTTTGCGCCGCCAAGGTCGGCGAAAGGGCGAACTTCGATCATATCTTCTCCTTGAAACAGCGTGAGGCTGCCGTTGGAGCCTTTCTACCGCTTGCCATATCTTCGGCGCAGAGAGATAAAGTCACCCTGTTTGTTCGAGAAAGTAGAACGATGAATTCACCTGGCACGCCGACATTCGACCAGCTTCGCATCTTCCTCACCATCGTCGACATGGGTAGTTTCGCGGCCGCCGCGCGCAAGCTCAATCGCGCGGTGTCGGTGATCAGCTATGGCATCGCCAACCTCGAAGCGCAGCTGGGTCTAACGCTGTTCGACCGGGAGGGCACGCGCAAACCCCAGTTGACCGTCGAGGGACGCGCCCTGCTGGCCGAAGCTCGCGGCATAGCGCAGGGGTTCGATGGGCTGCGCGCTAAAGTGAAGGGTCTGCTCGACGGACTGGAAGCCGAAGTTGATCTCGCTGTCGATGTCATGCTGCCGTCCGAGAGGCTCGGAAAGATTCTGCGCAAATTCGCAATCGAGTTTCCAACAGTCCAACTGCGTCTGCATGTGGAAGCACTGGGCGCGATCACCGCGATGGTGCTGGACCGCGGCGCGGCCATCGGAATCTCAGGGCCGTTGGCGGCCGGCGTAGAGGGAGTGGAATGCATTGCCGCCGGCTCTGTCCCGATGGTGCCGGTCGCCGCGCCCGATCATCCGCTTGGTCGCATGGAACGCATCCCACCCGGCGCCGGGCGCGAGCATACCCAACTGGTGCTGACGGACCGATCGCGCTTTACCGAAGGACAGGATTATTCGGTCTTGAGCCCCAAGACATGGCGCCTGGCGGACCTGGGTGCCAAGCACGCGCTGCTGCGGGAGGGGATCGGGTGGGGCAATATGCCATTGCCAATGATCGAACCCGACCTTGTCGCTGGCACGCTGGTACGGCTTGTGATGCCGGATCATCTCGGTGGAACCTATCGCTTTGCCGGTGTCTGGCGCCGCGACTCGCCGCCGGGACCGGCTGCCTCATGGCTGCTTGATCAGTTCGTCGCGCTCGGCGCGGACGATAGCGAACTGGAAGGCATGGGCGATGTCTGATCACGCCAAAGCCCAAACCAAGCGTGGCATGAGGACTTGCCGGCCTGAGGCCTTCACCGACGGCGTCGTCGCGATCATCTTCGCGATCATGGTGCTTGAGTTGAAGGTGCCGAAGGAAGGAACGCTCCAGGCGCTGTCAGGCAGCATGCAGATCCTGCAGGCCTATGTCCTGTCGTTCATCAATGTCGGGCTGTACTGGAACAACCATCACCATTGGATGCAGGCGACCCAGTGGATCGACGGTCGAGTCCGGTGGGCGAACCTGTTTTTGCTGTTCTGGCTGTCACTCGTGCCATTCGTGATCCGGTGGCTGGGTGCCAGTGGCTGTTCTCCCATGGCCACGGTTTCCTATGGCGTCGGGCTGGGGAATGGCGGCTGTCGGATACGAGCTGACCGAGCGGTCGATCATCGCTTGCAATGGCCGTCAGTCGGCCGCGGGACGAGCGATCGGCCGCGACTTGAAAGGCAAGATCAGCCTTGCGCTCTATGCCGTCGCCGTGCCCGCGGCCTTTTTCGCCCGGCCGGTGGCGATCATATTGTACATCGTCGTCCTGCTATTCTGGCTCGCGCCCGATCGCAGGATCGAGCGCGAACTGGAGGATCAAAGCGGCTTTGAAGCGGCGGGGTGAAGCATGCAGGCGATGGTGCCCGCGAAGATCAGCCCGCCGGTGAGGATAAGCGGGGCCACCAATCCACCATGGGTGACGAGATAGGCGCCGATCGCCGCACCGAGGAAGATCGCGGCCACGCTGCCGATGCGGCGTGCCCAGTTCGGGTTGGCGCCGCCCGCCGCGCTTGAATCGGCCGCGAGACCGGTGATCGTGAGCGTCAGGACGGTCGTGGTCAGGTCGGGCACCTTGAGTTGGCGGATCGTCGCGTTGCGGAAGCCCATGGCCAGACCGGTCAACGCAATGATGACGGTGACGCTTGAACCGGGTGTCTGCGCGGCTACGTCCAGCCCGACAGCGACAGCGGCTGCAATCCAAAGCAGGATGGCTTCGACCGATGCGGCGGTGAGCAACCAGCGACGAAGCGGCAAGCCAGTATGATGCTTGCCGACGCGCCCGGCAATCAGGGCTCCGACCATGAACGAAGCGATGGCGAAGACATAGGACGCGACCTTGAACCCGGGCGCGCCGCTGGCGGCAAAGCCGAGGAAGACGACATTGCCGGTCATGTTCGCGGTGAAGACCTTGCCGAGACCCAGCACCGAGATGGCATCGACCAGGCCGGTCGTCACCGAGAGGAGCAGGAGAAGCCAGGGCAGTGGCGATGGAGCGGGCTTGTCGGTGGTCATGAAGGTCTCCCTGACTGTCTATTCCCACCGTCTAGCGGTTGCCAAAGCATCGATGCAGCGGAATAAGATCGATCCTACTGTTCAATAAAATGGAATGGTGGAGTCAGAAGCGAAAGTTACTTTCAAGGCCCAGCATCGTGATCGTTTTGGCTGGGCCAGTCTCTTGGATAAATGCTCCCGGTCCAAAGGCGGAGAAGGATGCCGATAATTCCCACGCCGGCGTCGCCTGCCAGGCGATGGTTGCTTCGGCTTCCTTGCCGATGAACTGCGCAGTGCTGCCGTTTGGGGGGCGGATCAGGTTGCCCGGAATGTCATAGACGCCGTCCGCAACGCTGTGCCGCCAATAGGCCATTGCCGCCAGACTGAACAAGACACCGCCGCCCAGCGTGCCGCTGACGCGAGGGTTGACATTGATGATGTTGGTAGGACCAACCGGCGACAGTTCGCCGAAGTATTTCCCCTTGGGGAAAAGCGCGTTGAACGTATTGATCTTGCCGTCGCCCGCTCGGCTGTCGCCGCTGACGACATTGACGCGAAGGGTCGCGTCCGGGGCGGTCGGGAGTGTAGGCAAGCTGCGGCCGATTTCCGTGCCGACCGTCCAGGCGGCGATCCGCTGCCCTTCGAAATGGCCGAACTGCGTGACGCCTTCCACATTCCAGTGCCAGTCACCTCGAACCCCGTGGGAGCGCAAGCCGATGCTGTGACGGACCTCGCGCCCAACTTGCCCGCCGAAGCGTGCGAGCCGATTGCGATAGCCCAGATAGTAGATGTCAAGCTCCGGCAGGGTCCCATAGGCGCCCCACAGGGCTTTGTCCTGCGAGGTCGCGTCGTCGAAGCTGCCGGGACCGGGCTGGACCGGCCGCATGTGCAGCACGCTGATCTTGGCGTGCCCGATGGTGACGTCGGCGCGCGCGCCATCGAAGGCGAGCGGAACATTGGGGCCATAGCGGGTGCCCACCAGCCGTTCGGTCCCAAGTGACAGCATCTGTCGTCCGGCGCGCAGCGTGACCGAACCAAGATCGATCTCGCCGAATCCCTGGAGCAGATCGGCCCGCGTCTGGTCGATCGGGCTCGCTGCCGGCGAAACTCCCACTGCATAAGCAACGATCGGCTGGACGAACGCCCGTACCTTGCCGACGTGCAGATCGGCGTAGGGCAGCGCGCGAAACCAGACATAGCTGTCGTCAGGAGCGTCCGCTCCGCCCCAGAGGTTGTCGTGATAATTTTCACTGCGGGCGCGCAGTTCGACGCCGGTGGTCAGCCAACTATCGTCGCCGAGCGGAATATATTTGAACGGCCCGGTCCAATGATGGGCGCGCTTGTCCGCATCGGCCAGGTCTGACCAATCCTCATCATAACGCGTGATGCTGAGCATGGGCGCCTGCCACGCCTCGCGCTGATGGGCACTGGCGGGCATCGGGATGGTGCCCGCCAACAGCCCGGCCGCGATGACAAACCTAAGCACGGCGCCGTTCCCGCTCCGCGACCAGCGCCACCAGTACGAAGCCGCCGGTCAGGCCGACATGCTCGAAGA